>VOFC01002301.1_pt1 | contig 41149 bp, 38 predicted proteins | sample 5384161 | NCBI WGS metagenome assembly VOFC01 (sample SAMN12384722, study PRJNA508395) | human gut metagenome | isolation source: healthy gut B | host: Homo sapiens
CATGCCAAGACCGGCATCCGCTTCTGTTCGGGCGACGCGCAGCAATGGCGCAACCAGCCCAAGCGAGAGTGGGACAAATACACCTTCGGGTGCTACGGTTGCTGGATCATGGACGATGACGGCAACCTTGACTACGTTTCGGAGGAAGACTACACCGAAGAGCTGTGGAACGAACAGAAGAAGAGCGGCGACGCAATCGTGCGGCAGCCCTCCACAAGTAAAAACAATCAATCCGTAGATTATGGCACAAAACGAATATTATCCCGAAGAGGTACTTGTCGGGAAGATGCAGAGCGGCGAATACGGCTGGCTCGATTACGTCAATCATTTCTCCGCCGACTGGCAGGAGGAATACGCCCGTTACTGCGAGGAAAAAGGGGCTTGCTGTCGGCAACGAATCCGCTGCCGAGTTTGTCCGCTTCAAGGACGAACAGCTGGAGGCAGCAATGGAAAGCGGAGACGCATAACGAAAACAATCCGACTATGGCGATACGAACGAATACCAATCCCCGGCAGATGGACTTGCAGCCCGAAATGCGCAATATGCTGATGCGTAACGGGCTTCAAGCCCATGTTGCACTTGACGATGCAGGGTATCGGCTGATTGTGCAGGGGCATAACTCTCCGCTGCTGGTCTATCCGATCAGCGAACGTCAGATGTTGGCACTCACGGACTGGGGAACGAATACTGCCAACAAGAAAGCCTACAACGTGCTCACGAGCATCGTGGGCAAAGACTTCTATATGCCCAAGAACTTCGTCCATGCCCGCAATGCCAACGGTCGTGTGGCTATGGGGCTGCACGGCTACCGCATCGGCATCGGCGAGTACGGTCGCATGGGGCGTATGGGAATGCCCCCGCCGTTCCTTGGCTGGACACCTCGCAACCAGTGGGGCTTGCACCTGCGCAGGGTCGGCGGCCAACTGTTCTTTCCGGGGCCGTCCATCGTACCCGAACGCCCCGACGGGCGCATGAAGCCCGGCGAACTGCAATCAGGCGGTTACGGCTTCTATTACAAGGGGCATCAACAGGAGCAGCCCGTACAGCAACGGGATGTGCTGCAGGACTTGCAGGCGGCTATCACGCCGATGGTCAGCCGTCCACGCAGCGGGGAACCGGCACGGCCGTACAAGGAGCTTATAGCCTCTCCGGTCTATTTTTCCAACGAGAAATTGGCGGAGTGCCTTGCCTCGCACGGTCTTGTCGTGGATGCGGAAAGGCAGACGCTGACTGTGCAGTCGGAAAGCGTCCAAGCCGATATGGTCTATGACCTGACGGAAGAGGAAGTGAGGACACTGGTTGCCGCACCCATCGAGGAGCAACCCGTAGAGAAACGTCTGGAACTGCTGAACGGCATTATCGGGGCTGACTTTTCCGACAAAGTGACGATGGAGGCTCTCAACAGCGATCAACGCATCGCTATCGGCCTGCATCCCGAAGTACAGCAGGATTTGGAACAACGCCAACGGCAGGAGCAGAGGCTTTTATGCCAGTGGAAACCTCGCTGCAACAGCAAGAGGAATCCATACAGGGCTATATCGGTGCGGCAGTGGACGGGCGTGACCTCCAGTTTCTGAATGAAAACAAGGGATGGTATCGGGAAGAGAAGCACGGGCGGGAAGTTGAAGTGAGCCAGATAGCCGTTCAACCGGCACAGACCGAGGGGAAATACAGGATGACCGCTGTTATCGACGGTCAGGCTATCAGCCATGAGATAACCCAACGGGACTACGACAAGTTCCTTGCTGTGGATGACTATCACCGGATGAAGCTCTTTTCCAAGATTTTCAGCGAAGTGGACATGAAAACACGCCCGGAAGCACAACGGGGGCTCGGTACGAAAATCTTTGCCGCCCTCACCGCAGGTACGGTAGTCGCGGCGGGTGTCGCGCACGGCATCCACCATCACTGCCATGCCCCGGAGTTCTACGGCGAGTGTTTCGGCGGTCCGCCACGCCCGTACATCAAGCTGGGGGTCGATACACCGAGGGATATGGCCATCCGTTGTTTCGAGGCAGAGATGAACCGTGAAATCAATGATATGAGAATGGGGAGGTAAACCATGAGAGAGGGCGAACTGACTTATGACGATTTTCTGCGCAGGCTGAACATTCAGGACGTGCTGATTGACGCGGGCTACCACCTGAACCGGCGCGACGGCCTGCGCTATCCCTCGTATGTTCGTATAGACAGCGAGGGACGGCGCATCCGCGGCGACAAGTTCATTGTCACGCAGCAAGGGAAATGCTGTTTCAAACCGCAACAGCAGAAGTCGTATAACATCATTTCCTTTATCAAGGAGCATCCGCATTTTTTTGCGGAATACCGTACAGGCGTGTCTCCCGACCGACTGGTAAACCTTGTCTGTAACCGGTTGCTGAACCATCCCGTCGCTGACCGGGACATCCGGATTATCCAGCCTAAACGGGATGTGAAGCCGTTTGACATGGCGGATTACGACATTCACCAGTTCAATCCGCAGGATCGGGCGACACAAAAGAAGTTCTATCCGTTCTTCAAGCATCGGGGCATCGACCTTTACACGCAGTATGCCTTTCATCGGAACTTCTGTCTGGCGACGAAGCATCGTGAGGACGGCATGAAATACACCAACCTCGCCTTTCCGCTGACCGTTCCGAAAGATACGGGACAGGTTGTCGGTCTGGAAGAGCGAGGGCGCCCTCGCATGGATGGCAGCGGCAGTTATAAAGGGAAGGCGGAAGGGAGCAATTCGAGCCAAGGGTTATGGATTGCCAGCCCAGCCAAAACTACGCTTACCGAAGCCAAGCATATCTACTGGTTCGAGAGTGCCAGCGAGGCAATGGCCTACTACCAGCTTCATCAGGCCAACGACAAGGATTTGCGGAAAGCGGTCTTCATATCTACCGGCGGTAACCCGACGGTGGAACAGATGCGGGGTGTCCTCACGCTCTCGCTTCCTGCCAAGCAACACATCTGTTTCGATACCGACCTTGCGGGAATCGAGTTTGCCAAGAACCTGCAACAGGAGATGTACCGGGTTGTCCGTTCCACCATCGAGGAGACACCGGAGCGGAAGCCTTATCTGGATTCCGTTACTGACGGCAAGAACCTCGATGAAGGTGACATAGACCTGTTGCCCGACGCTTTGCGGTCGAGCTACGGGAAATATGAATCCGCATGGGAAGAAGCCATGTCGATGCGTTCGAGCGGCCTGTGCCATCCGGACGACATACGGGAACAGACGGATATCATGAACGGAAATTACAAGGAGTTCCGTGAAGGATTGCGGGAGTTCCTCGGTCTGGACAAGGCGAATGACGCCTCTTTTGTCCGTGAACAGCCTACCTATCCCAACAAGGACTGGAACGAACAGCTTTTGGCCGAGCAGAAACAGGAAGAGACGGTCGATGAGACACAGGCGAGAGAACAGTCACCGGAAGAGGAACAACAAACACACTTTCGCCGATGATGACCGATGCACCCACAGGACATTTCCAAAGTATCGTGCTGCAACCGCACGCCGGACAGTTCGTTATCGACGAGCTGCCCGCAATCGTATTGTGCTGTGCAGCATGGGTGTATGGTGGCATGGAGGGACTGCCTCTGACAGCTCTTGCCGTATCGGTTGCCGCATTGCTTGCTTTGGTATTGCTGTACCGTTTCATCTATCTGCGCCGGACACGCTACCACATCGGTAGCGAGCAGCTTATCAGCAGGCATGGGGTGCTGTCCCGGAAGACGGACTACATGGAACAATACCGTATCGTGGACTTTGTGGAACACCAAAACCTCATGCAGCAGCTTTGCGGATTGAAGACGGTACGCATCTTCTCGATGGACAGGAATACACCCCGGCTTGATTTGGTAGGTATCAGACACAACTTCGATGTGGTAACGCTTATCCGGGAACGGGTCGAGTATAACAAACGAAAAAAGGGAATATATGAAATCACGAATCATTAGCCTGGTCATTTTTGCCGTCTGCATGATGCCACACTGGGCGAAAGCACAAATCACGGCATCCAATCCGTTGGAATGGATGGCGTTGGCCGAGGGCAACGAGGTCATCAATGACCAGATAGAGAAACAGATAAACGGTCAGACGAAGACAGCGATGCTGCAGAACAGCATCGCCGCCGAGTTCAACCGCATTCACAAATGGGAGAAGCAATATAACAGCTATCTCAAGACGGCAAGCGGCTACGCTTCATCGCTGAAAGCCTGCACCCATCTCTACAACGACGGCGTGAGAATCTTTCTCACGTTAGGGAAACTGGGCAACGCCATCAGAAACAACCCGCAGGGCATCATTGCCTCCATAAGCATGAACAACCTCTATATCGAGACGGCAACGGAACTGGTATCGGTCTTCACACTCCTGAATGACGCAGTGGCCAAGGGCGGCAAAGAGAATATGCTCACGGGAGCGGAACGCAGCAAGACCCTGTGGGCGTTGAACGACAAACTTTCGGCTTTCAGCCGGAAGCTACACCTGCTCTACCTGAGCATACGATACTATACCCTCAATGACATGTGGAACAATGTGACGGCCGGGATGCTCGACCGCAACAATGGGGAGGCGGCACGGATGGCCATGACCCGTTGGCGCAGGGCTGCCGTCCTCGCACGATAAAAACGGAACTGACAATGAAACGGACGATTTGGATAGGCATCTTATTGTTGTGCATCGGCATCGGCAAGGCACGGGCGCAAAACGACCCTGTACTGGCCGGAATGATCCTGCTCTATACCGACAAGGCGGAAAAGGAGCTGAAGAACCAGGAGAAAGTCATGCTGATGCAGACCACCGGACACCTGTGGACGAAAGAGGAAGTGAAAGCCACGACCGACCTGCAACGGGAGTTCAACAGTTACCTGAACTCGTTCCGTTCGATAGTCTGCTATGCGGCGCAGATTTACGGTTTCTACCATGAAATATCGAAGCTGACGGATAACATGGGTGACTTTACCAGACAGGTGAGCCGGAACAGCTCCCATGCGTTGGCCGTCGCCCTCTCCACGCAACGAAACCGGATTTACCGGGAACTGATCATGAACAGCGTGGAGATTGTGAACGACATCCGCACGGCCTGCCTTTCGGACAACAAGATGACGGAGAAAGAGCGCATGGAAATCGTATTCGGCATCCGTCCGAAGCTCAAGATGATGAACAAGAAACTGCAACGGCTGACCAAGGCGGTGAAGTACACGACAATGGGCGACATCTGGCGGGAAATCGACGAGGGAGCACGTCCGGTGGCCGGCAAGTACGATATAGTGGAAGCTGCCAAGCGACGCTGGCGGCAAGATTAGGAAGAAATGTAAGACCTTAAAAAACAGACAATGTATGGGCGTTTGGAGTACACTATTGAAATATGGCGGCAAGGCCGCAAAAGGTGTCGGTACGGCTACAGCGGCTACCGGCAAAAGTATGGGTAAGGCAGTGCTGCACCCTTCGCAGACCTTGCGTGGTGCAGGACAGGCAGTCAAGACAGCGACTATCGGCGGTGCGGTCGGTTATGTGGGCTGGGAGAAGCTGACCACCGACAAAAGCGTGGTGCGTATCGTGAGCGATGCGGTCATCGGCGAACCGGCAACGAATACCCTCGCGGGGACGGCGGACGGAGTGCGTGAACTAACGGGCAAGGCCGGAGAAGCCGTCAGTTCGGTCAGCGGTGCGGTAACCGGCATCGACAACAAGCTGAACGGCGTGTCGAACTTTTTGCGACAGGCCTCCGGTGGCGGAGGTCTTGATATGTTCGGCAACTTTTTCCGCAACCTTGGCAGCGGCAACGTGTCAGGGTTGAGCATCGCCGGACTGGTTGCGGCGGCGTTCCTCATATTCGGACGCTTCGGCTGGCTGGGCAAGATTGCCGGCGCATTTCTCGGCATGATGCTCATCGGCAACAATGCGGGTGTCTTCCGCACGCCGGAGACAGAAAACGTGCAGCGTACCCGTACACCTGACTTTTCGGCAGGGGAACAGGCACATGGCGGAGGGATGAGAAGATAGAATACGTCTCAATGGAAACAGCATGAAATATACAGAAGAAATGATCCTGCAATCCGATAGCGGTTATTGTATGCCTTTCGAGGAACAGCAGGGCAAAGACGTGGAGCTGTCGCTCGGCTACGGCGAACAGACCGACCCGGTGACGGGCGAGAAATTCTTTCATCACGGCATTGACTTCAACGTGCGGTGCTATATGCTTTCCGCCCTTGCCAGCGGCATTGTGTCGGGCGTGGGCAACGATTCCGGACACGGCATCTGCCAGACCATCCGCTACGGGGAATATGAGGTGACATACGGAAACCTGTCCAATGTCTTCGCCCAATTCGGACAGCGTGTAAAGGCCGGACAGACGGTAGCTTTGAGCGGTGACAAACTGCACATGACCGTCCGCTTCAAGGGCGAGGAACTGAATCCGTTGGAATTCTTGACAATGCTGTACGGGAATATCCAGGCAATGCGTCAGGCCGGCGGACACGAGACCGACTATCCCTCCGGTGTAGAGATGGAACTGGGAACCGATTATGACCGGGATAAGAGAGAGATAGAGGAACTGATGCTGCGCTTCCTGCCGCACTATATGGAGGATTTGCGGCATGGAGCATACACCTTGCCCCGAAATACGGAGCAGTCGCTACGCCACATCTTCACGGTGGGTGCGATGAAGGAGTATTTCTACGAGAATATGCCGAGCATGGCCAATCCGCTCGGACTGGGACACAAGGCCATGCCGCTGGCCTGCAAGGTGCAGAACCTCCTTATTGCGGATTTCCTGCATTACCTCGCCCTGCGGCATGATGTGTACCTCTCCACTGCGGGCAGTGACATAAAAAAAAACTCCATGACGAAGCCCTGACCTATGGCGGCATCATAGACCCGTTGGCGGAACTGGACATCGACATACAGAGCTTCGACATACCGAGGCTTGTCACGGTCTATCCCGACCGGGCGGGTGTGCGCTGGTGGACCAAGGCATGGTTCAACAATCGGGAAGAGGGCGAGACATCCGTCGAAATCGAACGGGAGCAGGCGATACGGTTCATGCAGGACAACATCGAAAAGGACGCATGGCTGGAAGAGTTCTTTCCCCGGCAGATGGAGGTTTACCACAACGCCATCGAGCAGACGAAAGAACAGTTATTGAAACAGATAAATATATAATACACAATATGGATGGAATCAGACATAGCCGGCAATTCGCAGAAATGGAACGTCTCGTGAGCGACTATTTCCACTGCCACCTTGCGCCCGTCATGTCGAAGACACAGGCTTACCTCACGAAGAAACAGGGCGAGGAAATGAGGGAGTATTCCACCTCATTGGGCGGCATACTCAGCGCAATGGCGTCTGCGGCACAGCCGATGGGCGACCCGTACCAGGTACTCAAGGTCACGGGCGAATGGAACTCGAAGACAACGGAGGACTATATCGGAATGTGCAAGGCGGAGATTACCGGCTCCAAAGAGATACAGCACGATCTCGCCTACATGGCCGGAGAGTGGCGCGATACTGTCGTGCAGGAAGTCGGACGCAAGCGTTACGATGAACTGTCGCAGGAATTAGGCTGCGACCTCGCCTATGCCTATATGGACTACCGCGTGGAGGAACTGATGATCGACCGGCTGGTCAAGGAGCGTATGCCGAAATCGTCAGCCGACTACATCATCCGCAAAGCCGCAGAATCAAGCCTGCTTGGACTTTCGCAGACCTTCAACCGCTCGCCGCTTGCTGTGGAAATCGAGGCACGGGGCGAAGCCGCCTACCGTCCGAAAGGATGGGAAAAAGGCGCGGGTCGGGTACTGGGCGCAACGGCAGATACCGTGATGATGGGTGGCGTGGGTTCGTGGGCAACACTGGCGAAGTTTGTCGGGGCGGACGTGGCTATCTCGGCAGTCGCCTCACGCTTCGAGCCTGAAAAGCCTGATAAGCTTTCTGTGGAAGAGTGTATAAGCAAAGGGGTGTTCGGCAGCGAACGGAACGTATTTACGGACTTCCGCAAGGAGGCTGCAACGGTACAGACGGGTGACAGTGCGCTCATCGTGGCCGCCAACGAGCGGTTGAAGAAGAAAATACCGGTGATGAACTTTAATTTTTTGGAGTGGATGCAGACACCAAAGTTTACCCCTTTCCAAATGTCCAGAAAAGCCCGGACACCCTGAAAAGAAGAATGAACGTGCCGAACGGTACAAGGATGTGCCGCTCATCGTCGCTCCCGGACAGGAAGAAGCCTATTTGAAGCATTTGGAGAAATATAAGAATGCAACGGCTGTAAAACTCCAAAAAGGAATCAACGCAGCCGGAGACGGAACAGAGGGAAAAAGTGGAGAAAGAGGAACGGCAGGTGGTTATTCCACGTGAGGAAGAAAAGCAAGAGAGAGAGGCTGTGCAGACCAACACGAACGGATGGAGCGGATTGCTCAGTACGTTGGGATTAGAGGGATTGGGCGATATCACGGGCAACCTCGGATATGTCATGGCCATGCTGCCCGACATCCTGTTGGGAGCTTTTACCGGCAAGACACAATCGTTGCGCTTTGGGGACAACCTGCTGCCGATAGCGAGTATTGTGGCCGGTCTGTTCGTGCGTAACCCGCTGCTGAAGATGCTCCTTGTCGGTCTGGGCGGCGCAAACCTGCTGAACAAGGCGGGACACGAGGCTTTGGGGCGTCCCATGCCGTCCGCTGCCGTGCATACGGAGAACCAGTACCGCCGTTATCCCGACGAACCGCTCAATTCCCGTATTGTGAACCCTGTACTGCAAGGCAGTACGCTCATCGCCACGATAGACCGTGTGCCTTGTACCATCCAGCTCACGCCGACCGTCGCGGAGGCTTACCGTGCAGGGGCATTGCCGCTGAACACGCTGGCGAACGCCGTGCTTGCCAAGAGCGACCAGTTGCGCCATATTGCCTCGCAGAATTACGATGACGGACAGCGGGAGACGGTTGTGCGCACACGGGGCATCCAATAAATCCATGAACAATAAAAGCATGATGATATGAAAGAAAAGTCGCAAATCGAAAAAAAAGCCGAAGGAAAGCAGGCGGAACTGCTGTCTGCCGCACTGAGCGGGGCGTCGAACGCCGGCGGCCATTGGCTCAACGTATCGGGCAAGGGATTTCCCCGGCTCTATCCGCAAGGGGTCTCGGCCAGCCCGTTCAATGCCCTCTTTATGGCCTTGCATTCGGACAATAACGGATGCAAGACCAACCTGTTCACGCTTTACAGTGAAACCAAGGTACGGGGGTGCTGCGGTGCGGGAGCATGAGCAGGGCGTACCGTTCCTGTTCTATAACTGGAACAAGTATGTCAACCGGAACAATCCGAATGAGACCATCGACCGTACCGCCTATCTCCAATTGGACGAAGAGCATAAGGCACAGTTCAAGGGTGTCCACAACCGAGAAATCCGCACGCTTTTCAATATCGACCAGACGACGTTGCCCTACGTTGACAAGCCGGCTTACGAGGATGCGGTAAAGCAGGATGGCAGTGTTCAGGAAAGAGGATATACCGAGGCGGACAACCGCAGGTTGCGCACCCGGTTCAACGACTTTCTATTGAAGATGCGGGACAATCTCGTTCCCGTGCGCTCGGACGGAAGCGGAATGCCCCATTACGAGACAGACCGCGATGCGGTCTATATGCCGCGTCAACGGGATTTCGGACACTACAACGATTATATACAGGAGGCACTGCGGCAAATCGTAAGTGCTACGGGGCACCAGCAGCGGCTGGCCCGTGAAGGCATGGTCATGAAGAACGGCGTGGCCCCGTCGGAGGATGCGGTAAAATATGAAAGGTTGGTTGTGGAACTGGCTTCGGGTATCAAGATGTTGGAACTGGGACTGCCCGCGCGTCTGTCCGATGCAAGCCTGAAGACGGTGGATTACTGGTGCCGGGAGTTCAAGGAAAATCCGTGTATGATGGACGCTCTCGAAAGCGACGTGAACAATGCGCTTGATGTTATCCGAAAAGCGGAACGGGGCGAGAAAATTGAGTACGCCACCCTGCGAAACAGACGGCAGACCACGACCATGCAGGAACAGATGCACAAGCATTACTTTGTGGCGAATGAAATCCGCCAGCACCCGGACAAGGCGGCGAAAAGCATCGTCCTCGTCATAGACCGGGAGGCAAAATCGGCAGATGTCATTTTGCCGGCAGGAGCTTCGACCGAGGCGAACAACGAGATTCCCGGCATGAACAAGGGACGTATCGAACGGGCATTGCAGAAAGAGGGTATCGAGCAGGTGCGTTTCTATAATACTGACGGTGCATTGGGCTACAGACCCGATGACAGCTATTTCAATGAAAAAATGGTGACACTGGCCCGGTTAAGGAACTACACGTTGGAAAAGCTCTCCACGCTGGACGTGTCGGAAGCTGTCAGACGGGCGAATGAGGTCGGGTTCGATGCCGTGCAGATGATTCAGGATGACAAGAACCGTTGGGCACTCTATATCAAGCCGGAAAACAAGGAGGGGTACAGCGTCTATCCCGATAAGGAGGATGTGAACCGTTTTTTCTCCACGCTCAAGCAGGCGATGGACAACATCGACAAGGTACGGATGGAGCTGGCGCACAAGTATTATGCACTGGCGGAAACACAGCCCGACCTGAAAGTGGATTTGTTCGGCAGCGATACGCCGGAGATTGACCTGAACCGTATTCAGCGTGTTGCCATCTTCAAGACCAGGCAGGATGGAATCCAGTGTGTGGCAACCATCGACGGACAAAAGCTGCAGCCCCGCAGCGTCACTCCACAGCAGTGGCAACGGATGTGGGTGGCGGAAGACCGGGACGGCTACAAGCGGCATTTGGCGGCCACGCTGTTTGCCGATGTGCTGCAAAAGGGACAATCCGTCGGGGAACAGAAAGCGGAAGAGCAGGTACGGCAACAGAATGAGACGGTGCCGGAAAATCGGTCGGAAGAGACGAATGATGAAAATATGTCTCCGAAACGGCAGTTTTGGGACAACCTCAAGGAAAAGCATCCCGACGCCCTGTATCTGATTCGTGCAGGAGAAGTCTACCGGCTTTATAATGAGGATGCGGCAAAGGGAGCAAATATATTGGGGATTACGATCAAGGAATATCCGGAACGTGGATTTTCGGCTTTCGCAGAGTTCCCAAGGACGCAACTGGACAGCTATCTGCCCAAACTTGTCCGTGCGGTGAGCGTGTCGCCATCAGTGAGATAGAGCTACAGGATAAACGGCAGGACGAGCAGGAAACACATAGGGGTATTCATAGATAAGGAGTGACGATTATGACCAAGAATCAGGAATATGCACTGCAATACGCAGATTATGCGATGGCACAGATGCGAAGGTATGGCATTCCGGCTTCCGTCACATTGGCGCAAGGCATACTGGAAAGCAGCAACGGACAGAGCCGTCTGGCAAGGAACGAGAACAACCATTTCGGCATCAAGGCAACCCCTCGTGGATTGCCGAAGGCGGCAAATACGGAATCTACACCGATGATAAGCCGAATGAAAAGTTCTGCAGCTATGACAGCGTGGGTGATTCATACGAGCATCACTCCCGCTTTTTGAAGGAGAACAGCCGCTATGCCGGTTGCTTCAAACTCTCCCCGGACGATTACAAGGGCTGGGCACAAAGCATTGAGAAAGCCGGTTACGCCACAGGCGGCAAGTATGCCGAGAACCTGCAGAAAATCATTGAGCAGAACGGCTTGCAGAAGTATGACAGACAGGTGATGCAGGAGATGACGGCACAAGGCAGGCAGTTCGGGGTGGAACACAATCCGCTCCAGACTTCCGAGAGTGCGGAACATGGAACGGGGTATTCGTTCCCGGTGGAACGGGAGGAATTTCTGTTCATTACCTCTCCGTTCGGAACACGGCAAGACCCGTTGGACAGCACAAAGCAACAGATGCACAAGGGCGTGGATATACGTTGCAAAGCCGACGCGGTACTGGCTACGGAGAGCGGCGGCAAGGTCGTGGCGGTAAACCAGAACAAGAATACACCCGGCGGCAAGTCGCTGACGGTGGAATATGCTCGGACGGACGGCAGCAAGGTACAATGTACCTATATGCACCTCAAGGAGATTTCCGTCAAGGTCGGCGATACGGTACAGGCAGGCGGACGGCTTGGCACATCGGGCAATACGGGGACACGGACGACCGGGGAACATCTGCATTTCGGTGTGAAGAATATCTATGCCGACGGGACGAAACGGGATATAGACCCTGCGGCGTATCTGGCTGAAATCGCACAGAAAGGACATATCAAATTGCAAATGCTGCACAACGGGAATGACCTGCTCGCCAAATACAAGGCGGCGGAAGATACCGTGCCTGAAAAGAACCTTTCGCCCGACGGATGGATGAAAAAACTCCTTTCGTCGGAGGATAGCGGTGTGGGAATATCGGGATGCAACGACCCGATTGTGGAGATGGCGATGACCGCTTTCGCCTCCCTGATGCTGCTAGCCACACAGATTGATAACCGGAACGAAGAGGAACAGAAGGCGATGATATCCACCGCGATGGATCTTCGTACCATCGACCTGAAGCCGTTGTTGCCGAATATGAAGAACTGCGACCTGACTATCGGCGAGAACGGCAAGGCCATTCTGAAAGCGGACAATGGGGAACTGCATGTCTCGCGGGAGCTGACCGCTTCCGAGCTGAACCGGTTGTCTGCCACGTTGAACAACGGTACACTCACGGAAGAGGCCAAACAGATGCGTGTAACCGGTATGCTGAATACGGTTATCCTGTCGGAAGCGGCCTCACAGAATTTCGAGCAAGAGATGTCCCGGCAACAGGGACAGACGGAAAACCTGCGAAGATAAAGGCATGGCGATATGATAAAATGCGTGATGATACAGCTATGCAAGTGTCTGGCGGGAGTCTCCCTCCTTGCGTTGCACCTCCGGTTCTGCTACCTGCTGTTGGGGTGGATCGGGACGCTCGTTGTCGTGGGCGTGCAATTAGCCATCGCCGGATGGATGGTCTGGGCGATGATACGCGCGCCTGACTGACCGTACCCTCCAACAGTTCAACATCAATCAACCCATGTATCACTTGTCGGATGATCCATGTATCATTAAAGACAAAAAACAGATGATTAAATGTAATGTTACGGTATGCGGCGTTATCGGCCGCGATGCGTCGGTTCGCAAGAATAGAGAGGAGAAAGGAGTTTATGGCATTTCCGCTCCGGGTACAGATTCCGGCAACGGGTGGACGGCATACTATCGAGGTGGATGTCCGCAAGGAGTGCAGTCAGGAGGAAGCCACCGGTTATCGGAACGGCTCCCGTGTGGAAGTGAGGGGTACGATGTATCTCAAACGCCGGGGTGACAAGCTCTATTTCAACCTGTTCGCCGATGAAATCTGCAATGCCGCTACGGATGATGCGGATTGCGTCAAGGGTGAGCTGGCATTTCGTGGTAAAGTCGGCCAGAATATCGAGGAGAAAAGGGATAAGAAAGACCAGCCTTATACGGTGTTCTCGGCGTTCAGTGCGGAGAAGGTCGATGACGGCTTCGAGTACCAGTGGGTGCGCTTCTTCTGTTTCGGTAAGGAGCGCGAATGCGTGGCTACAGCCGGGTATAAAGGTGGATGCCATAGGTGAAATGAACCTGTCGGCACATAACGGGAAAATCAACCTTTCCTGCAAGGTGGAGGAACTGACGCAATATGTGGCGGATTCGTCTAACTATAATCAATAAGTAATATGGCCGGTTACAGAAAGAAGAATGCCGACGGACCGAACAGCGAGGACAAGGCTCTTGACCTGTTCGCCGAAATGATGATCGAGAAAATCGAGGGCATTCAAAAGGACTGGAAAAAGCCTTGGTTTACCGAGGGTGCGCTGCAGTGGCCTCGCAACCTTCACGGGCGCGAGTACAACGGGATGAATGCTTTTATGCTGCTTTTGCACTGCGAGAAAGAAGGGTACAAGATTCCCCGTTTCTGCACGTTCGATTGTGTTCAGAAGCTCAATAAGTCCGGCAAGGATGGAGAGGAACTGCCGCGGGTCTCCGTGCTGCGCGGTGAGAAATCCTTTCCGGTGATGCTCACCACATTCACCTGCATACACAAGGAGACAAAGGAAAAAATCAAGTATGACGATTACAAGAAGCTCTCCGACGAGGAGAAGGCGCAGTACAACGTTTATCCCAAAATGCAGGTGTTCCGGGTGTTCAATGTCGCGCGTGCGTCCGTAATGGTCGCGTAATAAATATCTCAAATATAAGAGATTAGGTTAGTGTTCAAAGTTTAGAGATAAGCAATAGACCTATCCCCGACTGATTTACTTGGAGAGGAAACTCAAAGAGGAACATAGCACGTCAGTAAAGTGATAAGTTAGCTAATTGCCATGCTACGACTGAATTGCAAGGGGAAAGTCAGATATGAGGATGAAGCCTGATTGGTTGAACGATAGTTCAGTGACACAAGTTGAAGTTGTGTCGGAAGGCAGTTATATACGGCACATCATGGTACTACCGCTCACTGGTGCAAGAGCGATAGCAAGAACAAACCATGACACGACCGCAGTAAGCGGAGAAAAAGAACGAAAGTCGCATCCGACAATCTGTCGCCTATCAAAAGATAGAATTATTACGTGGTTAAACGGAGATTACCTAAATTGGAACGCCAAGTAATTGGCTATGAGGATTAGCCTCTGAATATCCGACATGGTAACGGAACTCCCATAGTAGTCCGAGCAAGGGAAAGCCTTGTACATGGCGAAGGGGAGTAGTTAGTAACTTTAATACAAACAAAAGAAAACGAGAGATTCGTTATGAGAAATCCAGAGATTGTATTAAACACATTATGCCAACACAGTAAGGTCTCGGACTATAAGTTCGAGCGACTGTACCGCATTCTGTTCAACAAAGAGATGTTCTTCATTGCCTATCAGCGCATTTATGCAAAGCCAGGCAATATGACTCCAGGCACCGATGGTCAGACCATTGACCGAATGAGCATTGGAAGAATCGAACGTCTAATTGTGACCCTTAGGAATGAATCCTACAAACCGCATCCTGCTAAAAGGGTGTATATACCAAAGAAGAACGGCAAGAAACGCCCTCTTGGTATACCATCCGTAGAGGACAAACTTGTGCAAGAGGTAGTCCGAATGATTCTTGAAGCCATCTACGAGGGGCACTTTGAAAGTTCCTCTCACGGTTTCAGACCTCATAAGAGCTGCCACACCGCTCTGACAAGTATTCAAAGAACTTTTACAGGTGCAAAATGGTTTATCGAGGGAGATATAAAAGGCTTCTTCGACAACATAGACCACGATGTGCTTGTCTGCATTATGCAAGAGCGTATTGCTGATGAAAGGTTTCTTCGCCTTATCAGAAAGTTTCTCAAAGCGGGGTACATCGAAGACTGGAAGTACAACATCACGTACTCGGGAACTCCTCAAGGTGGAATTATCAGCCCAATTTTGGCAAACATCTATCTTGATAAATTCGACAAATACATGAAAGAGTATATTTCACGATTCGACAAAGGGAAAGAAAGGGCTTACAACAAAGAATACTGTTGTCTCAACACGAAAACAGTAAACCTAAGGAAGAAATGGAAAGCGGAAACAGATAAAACTGTAAAAACTGAACTATTGGCGAAAATAAAAGCCATGCAGGAAGAGAAAAATAAGATGCCATACAGGCTTCCAATGGATGAAAATTATCGGAGATTGAAATACGTGAGGTATGCAGACGATTTTCTGATTGGAGTTATAGGCTCAAAAGCAGATTGCGAACAAATCAAGGCAGACATCACAGAGTATATGATGAGCAGCCTTAAACTTGAGCTTTCTGCTGAAAAGACACTTATAACTCATGCAAAAGAAAATGCTAAATTCCTCGGCTTTGACATCACCGTCAGGACATTGGACGTTTTCAAAAGAAACAACAAAGGAATCAAGAAACGAGAATTTGTTGGCAAGGTCATGCTTATGCTCTCTTCTGAAACAGTGAGAGATAAGCTTCGTAGCTACGATGCCGTAAAAGTTTACGAACGAAAACGGCAAAGATGTATGGAAGCCAAAATCACGGGAGAAAATGGTCGGTATGAAACCCGAAGACATCCTTGCACAATTCAACTTGGAAATCAAGGGGTTCTACAACTATTACTGCATAGCCAACAACGTTTCGTCAACATGTGCCGATTTTGGCTACATTATGGAGTATAGTCTCTATATGACCCTTGGTCAGAAATTAAGAAGACACGTAGGGCAAATCAAAGATAAATACCGTAAAGGCAAAGATTTTGTAATCCCATATAAGGATGCAAAAAGGCAACGAACGGTTCAGAATACTCTATAAAGAAGGGTTCAAACGTAAAACGCATTCACGGACGATTTTCTCGATCGAACTCCATGCACTATGTACGTTCCCAAACCGAGCCTTGCAGAGAGGCTGAAACAACAAACCTGTGAAATGTGTGGTGCAACAGACATTAATGTCGTAATGCATCATTTACGCACTCTTGTTGGGTTAAAGGGAGATACATCATGGGGCAAGTTGATGTTATCGAAACATCGCAAGACGCTTGTAGTGTGTGAATCCTGTTATGCTAAAAATTCAGTTTAATGGGAAATAATGTGAGTTTACTAATGGCAAGCCGTATACACGGAGACGTGTACGTACGGTGTAGGGGCAGGTATGCGGAAACCTGCCGCCGCAAGGCGGTAAGGCGCTGCATACCGAGCCTACAAACTAACTTGCAGGAAGCGCGACCGGAGCTGTGGCAAAAACTGGAGCAGGAAAATTCGCGTCCGGCAATCGAGGAGGGCGAGCATTACAGTTTTGCCCCAGTCGATACGATGATAAGGGATAACCTGTGGATTTGTCCGATTACGCCGAAATATCAGAATGACGCCTACTATTCCATCACGAAGAATGAAATCATCGTGCCGGAAAAGGAACAGTTCAGATCCGGAGAGGCGTTTTATGGAACACTATTCCATGAGATGACACACTCGACCGGTGCGGAGGGTACTCTCGATCGGTTCAAGCCGACTACCTTCGGTTCTCCTGAATATGCCCGTGAGGAACTGGTGGCAGAGCTCGGTAGTGCACTGATCGCACAACGCTATGGCATGACCAAGCATATCAAGGAAGACAGTTGCGCATACCTCAAAGGGTGGCTCGATGAATTGAAGGAATCGCCACAGTTTATCAAGACGACGCTTCTGGACGTGAAAAGGGCAACCTCGATAATTACCCAGAAGGTGGATAAGATAGCGCAAGAACTGGAACAAAATGTCGGCGAGAAGCAGGAAAACGGAGCGGCGGCAAAGGAGAAGACATTTTATTCCTCTGTCGCGTATCTCCAATTTTCGGATGACACGAGGCCGCTTGACGAACTCCGGGAGAAAGGCGACTGCAAGGGATTGCTGGCACTCGCCAAGGAGTATTACGACGGCAACGGCATCAACGAACAGCATACTTATTTATCAGCCACGAACAACAAGGGTGACAGCCTAATTGCCGAGGATGAGAATTTCGCTGTCGTGTACAACGGGAGTGTCGGGGGAACCTACGAGGTGATGTTGAAATTCACGGAGCAGGAAATCCGCGACCATATCCGGCGTTACGGTGTCGATATTGCCGGAGAGACGATAAAAGAGGTTGCCAGGGAGATGGCGGCGGAACAGTTCTCCGCTTTGGCGCATCAAAAGATTCCGGCCTTCGAGATGCCGAACGGCGACGTGCTGTATGTCGAATATAACAAGGACTCCGATATGCTTGATGTCGGGCAGCCCACCAATGCCGGGCTGGTCGCGCAGCATCGTTTCCCTTACGACCACAATATCGGGTTGGATGCCAACCTGCAAGCCGTGAACGAGAAGCTGAACGAACTGGAAGAGTATCGGGCAGAGCTACAAGAGGCTGAATACAGCGTCGGTATGCGCCGGTAAGGATGGAAAGAAAAAGATGCGGAACCGGTTGGCTCCGCATCTTTTTGCAGTTTATTTCCCCAACAAACCGTCTATCATAGACTGTAAATTTGCTATGTCGCAATACTGGTTCATCCCCTCGGTAGTCCTTTCCATTTTGAGCTGTCCGTATCAGAAACGAATCAAGTTCAACTCTTACGCCGCCGCCCATTCGGGCTAACGTGGAAGAGTGACTGATGTAAACGAACTTGCCGTTGCGCTCGATGAAACATGAGGTATCATAATGTCCTTTTAAGTTGGATGCCACCTGTGCACCGACCGCCGTTGCATATTTGGAAATCTCACGTACCAATGCTGTCTGGAAACTGCGATACTCTTTTGAAACATAGTCTCCTGCATCTGCAAGGATAGCGTCCTGCCATTTGGTATAAAAATTCTGTGCCATATTGATATTTATTATTCGTTCCGCAAATAACTTTTCCACTTCTCGCCGTCAATGGTCAGTTTGCCCATTTCCCAATCGTATTCCACTTCCGGTATATTGGTATAAGGGAAATGAACGGTGTAACCTATCTGTCCGTAAGAGCAATGCAGAGGGGTAACACAAATCTCCCAACCGAAGTAAGATTGCGGTGTGCAGTATTTTCGCCAGTTGAAACGACCTGCGGCAATATTGCCGCAAAGCCGTTTGAGTATGTCGTTCGTTTGTCATTCTGTACCTCCTTTGCTGAGTATGGTGAGTTGTCCGGGACGGTCTGGGAACCAATAAGCATCACTGTCGATATATACGCATCTATAGCCATTCCAAGGCTTTCTGAAAGCTAATACTTCTTTGGGGCCAAATACCACCCCGTAGTCGTTTGTAAACGCCACCATATCGCCTACAGCCAAATCATTGTCTGTTTCCATGACTTCGGAAAGACGGTTGAAAAACTCCATGCCCTCGGCTTCACGCTCTTTTTTCCAGCGCATAAATTCCTCTTTGTGGCTTCTCGATGAGCCAATAGGTGATAGCTCCGATGCCAAGACTTCAATCTCTGAAGAGCCTGTTGCGATTAAAATAATACTGTCGCTATCCACTTTTTCGGGAGTTGAGATAATTCGACATTCTACATCGTTATCGGCAGTGTGCCAATAAAGGAGGTTGCCTTGCTTGATGAAATCGTACTTGCTCATTGTCTTTTGATTTATTGATTTTTTATTTCCCTTTTCTTGAAGTCTTCTGACTTCGCCCAAAAGGGTTGTTTTCATGTGCGTTCCAAACGGGGGGATGCAAGAACGATGAGCAAGGAACCTGCAATGAAATTTTATGAAATACCGTTATCTCCGATTACGGAAAGTTGTCGTCAAATTTTATTTCAGGTAGCGATAGCGGTACTTGGGCCATGTTCGTCCACCGTACCTTTGCACACGAAAACAGACCTGTGGCGTATGTCGGGGTAGTGAAGGGATTATACCCTTAAAAAAGGAATATACCGGCAGTGAAACCGGTGGCGGAAGCTCTGCAGAGCATATTTATAAAAGTAACCGGTGAGCCTGTGCAAAAAAGAGAGCAACCACCCACTTTTGAGGCGGGTGGTTGCCAATGTTTCGGACAAACATCAGAAGTGGTAATCAACAACTCCTCCGATGTAGAGTATCGTTCCCGGTTCAAGCCTACAAACAAACTCCATAAACGCAAAGGACTGTTCGGCAAAAGATTGGCAGCCGTCGCCATCCAAATAGAAATGATAGGCGACATCCAACGGATTTTCCACTGCCTGTTTGAGATAATAGGTCGACCCCCATTCCAACATATTATCTGCCGTAAGAGCATCCGCTCTCTTTTTGATATTGGCGACATACTCCTCTTTCCATTGCTCTATGCCACCATTATAGCGCATGGTGTCATCGGATATAAGCTCGAACATTCCGTTGGGTAAGGCATAATTGACCAAATTGGCAATATCCTCTTTACGGTTTTCCTCGTCTATTTCTGAACAATAGTCATAGAAGCTCCCGTCTCCTTGCTGGAGTGTGTCCTCATTCAGATAGTTTTCTTTGTCTATCGGCTCCGTTGAAATTTGAAAAATCCTGCTGTGCATAATTGTAAATTTTAATTTGTTAAATACTTTCTTATTTCCCTCTTCTTGAAGCTCTTTCGGCTTCTCGTTGGGGAATGATTTTTATGCAGGACTGACAGCAGGGGAAAAGGACGGATAAGGCAAGTAAACAGTGTACGGGATGAAACGGAATACCCAACCGCCCAATGTAAGAGCACAGTCAGGCTCGTCCGACTATGCCCTGCAACGAGGTGGGGAGTGAAAGTCAATCTTCGATTTGTGGAAGGCTGCCGTGAAGAATATCCGGGAACCGTTAGTGAAAGCGATACTTGACGACCAGACGCACGCTGTACCTTTGCATATAAAATCTCTCCGAAGAGAATTGCCGACGTGAGATGAAAAGAGACCATAATTGAGAAACGCTATTATTCATAAGGGGAAAAAGACTATTCGTGGTTGTTATAAATGCTTGATTAACATGAAAATACAATTCGCGCCATAAAATAATCCTTTCTTGAAATAAAAATCACAGAAAAAGAAACAAGATTAAAAAATAACTCTTAACTTTGCACCAGTTAAGTTTCCTATCGAAGTGTCGATTGAAATTAAAAGGGAATCCCGGTGAAAATCCGGAGCTGTACTCGCAGCTGTAAGTCCTATTAAAGTTTATCGCACTCTTTGCCACTGGTGAAAGCTGGGAAGGCGCGATAAGCGGGATGAGCCAGAAGACCTGCTTGATAAGATATGATTTAGTGACCACGGGATAATTGGCATTAGATCAAAATGAACAGAGGCTCGTCCACAGGCACCTATATTCTTTTTTGATAACCGATTTCTCATTCGTTGCAAATCTGTCGCAATAAAAACGAATGTGTGTTTAAACTTTTTGTTTAACTTTTAATAATTAAGTTATGAAAAAGAATTTTAGATTCTTGGCAATGGCTGTTGTAGCAATGGCCGCCGCAGTGTTCACGGGATGTTCATCCGACGATGACTTCCTTGCTCCGTATGAGGAGAGTGCGATTCAAACCCGCGCGATAAGTTCTACCAATGCGCTTATCGATTTTGATAACGTACCTTCCAGCGTAATGGCTTCTGACCAGTATGGAAACAATCTCTATTCTGCCACGGCCAACGGCAAGCAGGTAACGACCGGCTACATCACTCAAATCGGGCAAACCGGTACGTACATTCAGTTCCCGATTAACTATTTGGAACAAGAATGGGTAAGCGGACAGCCTTGGGAATATGAATTTTGGAATGGTGGTTTTGCCATCTCTAATTTCCATAATCTGACACAGGGGGATTATCAAAACCAATGTAGCGTGTACTGGCCCAACGGCGGTCATAGCGGTAAAAATTTTGCTGTAGCTTTCGGTTATAGCGATTCATACAATGATTCACAAGCAACCTATGACAAATGTGCGAAGATTTACCTGACCGATGCAACCGGCTACAGAGTCGTTACCACAAACACTCCTGTCAAGGGTACACCGAAATATGGTAAATTCAACAGCGTATGGGTTTGTAATACGACTTATACCTACTTAGTCATGAAGGATGGCAACTCGTTTACACAAGGCTCTTTGTCGGCACAAAAAAGGATGGTTTAAGGTGGTATTTGTTGCGTTGGATGCGACGGTAAACCTACAGGTAAGGAAGTAGAATACTATTTGGCAAACTTCGATTCCAGTAAAGATGCAGAATCAGGTTTGACCAATAAAATCCGTACCGGATGGAATCAAGTGGATTTAAGCGGTTTAGGTGACAGCGTATGTACTGTAGCTATCAATTTCGAAGGAAGCGATTCAAGCGCATACGGATTGAACACTCCTGCTTACGTTGCTATAGACGATATTGATGTAACCGTAAACGAATAACATGAATTTGGGGCAAATGCTTTTTAACGGCAAGTGCAAAGTATTTGCCCCTTTTTATTATATCCCAATGGAGATTGGAATCAAATACTTTCTTCAAGGGAATTTCAGCATTAAAATTATAAATATAATGAAGAAGTATTTGCTTTTATTTTCCTTGACGATATTTCTATTTGCATGCAACAAAGACGAAGAAATATCGCAGGACGTGATATTGCCTCCTGTCATTGAGTTGGATAGCGAGGACGGAATCTACGTTGTAAAGATAGGAAAAGAGGTCGTTATTGAGCCGACCTATCAGAATGTCGATTACGCCGTTTATTCATGGAAATGCAACGGTCATATCATTTCCGACGAGCCTCAATTGAAATACATTTTCAACGAATGCGGTTCGTATTACGTTACCCTGCGTGTGGATACGAGGATGCCAGCACAGAGGAAGAAATTCGTGTGGATGTCAATGAATTGGCTCCGCCCGTTATTTCATTGGTAACCCCCTCTATAGGGCTTAAAGTTGTCGCAGGACGTGAGTATATCCTTACACCCGACATTCAAAATGCAGAAGGAGCTACTTATTTGTGGACTCTTAACGGAAACGAAGTCGGAACGGAAAATACTTATACATTCAAGCAAGATGAGTTGGGAACTTATGAACTGACCTTAACCGTAACAAATGAAGACGGACAATCAAAGAAGACAGTTTCTATTGAGGTTGTCGATAAACTTCCGATTGAAATCGTAGTTCCGTCATCTTTATATTTTACCGAGAATAATACCAAATACGTAGAATTAGGACGTACTTTGTTTGTCCGCCCCTTTGTATCAATAAGTGCCGAGCCTTCTTATCAATGGAGTTTGGACGGGCAACCGATTGAGGGAGCCAATTCTTTGGTTTACGGTTTCAAACCCGCTAAAACCGGAGAACACACGCTTACCTTTACTGTGAAATACGACAATCAAGATACAAAAGCAGTGCTCACCCGTAATATTTCGGTCTCCGGTGTCGATGAAGTCAGTGTCAATATTCCGGTGAAATGTTGTGAAGCGGCCGGAAAAAGACCTTTTGCTGCCGGAAATTCCATTTACAGCAATAAAGTATATGAATTTGTTCCGGCTCCGGGACAATTTGTAAACGAAACGAATACAGCAGGTTTCAATGGGGAAAGCACGCACGAAGCAGCCTGTGCTTACGCACAAAAACGTCTTGATAATGAACAATATGTTTTCTCGGAGGTTGGGGAGGATATATTGTAGTAGGATTCGACCACAGTATCGAAAAACAAAGGCGGTTATGATTTTTCCATCAAAGGAAATGCCTTTGATTCGTCAAATGAACCGGGCATTGTATGGGTAATGCAAGATGTCAATGGAGACGGCTTGCCCAACGATGAATGGTATGAACTGAAGGGTTCTGAATATGGAAAACCCGAAACCATTCAGGACTATGCCGTAACTTATTTCCGTCCCGGTCCCAACATGGACACCCAATGGCAAGACAACAAAGGGAAATAAAGGGGCGATTGACCGTCTCGGCAACTATCACCCGCAAGAGTTTTATTATCCTTTGTGGATTGAAGAGGATTCCTATACGTTATACGGCACATGCGTGAAAGCACGTACCGAACAAAGCCCGTCGACAGGCATGTGGTCCAATAATCCGTTCGGGTGGGGATATGCCGATAATATTGGTGATGATATGCCCAATAAAGACAATCCTAACGCGGGAGCACTTGGAAACTATTTTAAGATTTCCGATGCGCTCAATATCGACGGCACGTCTGCAAACCTTTCCCATATCGACTTTATCAAGGTGCAGACCGGAGTCAATGTAAAAGCCGGATGGTTAGGGGAAAATTCCACGGAAGTTTTCAAGTTCTGTGATGAAAACAACAATAACGACAAATAAAATTCATTATGAACAAAATATATCATTTCATCCTATTCTGTTTCGCTACGCTCTGCCTTGCTGCATGTAGTGATGACGACCCTGAAGTAAGCGGAATAGACGGCAAGGATCACTTCATCTCCGAGTTTGCTCTAACTGTAGATGGCATTACCTATCAAGCCATGATAGTCGGGGACAAGATTACAGTTGAGATACCTTATAATACCAGTCTGAAAGGGGCTACCGTAGAGTATGCCCTTTGCGAGGGAGCCTCTATTAACCCGAATCCATCGACCATAGAGGATTGGGAGAATGAATGGAAATTCGTAGTTACCTCCAAAATGCAGGATAGCAAAGTATATTCCTATACTTATCAATATACAGACATCGAACAGAGCGGCAGCGTAGTACTTGCCACGCAAGCCGAGGTTGATAATTTTGCAAAGACAGGAATAAACAAAATCGAAGGCAGCCTGACCATCGGAACGGCAGACGGAGAAGAAATCACCAATCTGGACGGACTTGCCAACCTGAAACAAATCAGTAACTCCCTTGTCATCAATCCGTCTTACAAAGGAACGGATTTGACCGGGTTGGATAATCTGGAACAACTCGGAAGTTTCAAATTAGGTTCGACAACTTCTGCCAGTAAAAACATAATGCTCAAAACGGTTAATCTGCCCTCTTTGCTTGGAGTGACCGGTGATTTTGTCGTTAACAGTTCTGTCATTGAAAAAATATCTATACCCAAAGTCGAGTTCATTGGTGAGGATATGTATATAACTTCCGATGCTTTACTTGATTTGGATGCAAATACCGTTGAATCTGTCGGAGCTTCCTTAATTGTCAAAGGTTCGGTAGCACAAAAAGAATCAGCGACAACCGAAGCCATTGTTTTCTCAGCGCTCAAACAGGTCGGGAATGAACTTTACAATCCAATATTTTCCCAAACTGCAAGGAATTTATCTACCGGCATTGGAAAGTGTGGCCGGTACTGCCTCATTCTCCGATATGTCCTCCATCGGAAGTCTTGCAATGACCGAATTACATTCGGTTGGAGGACTAACTATAAAAAATTGCAAAGAAATTTCCATTGTTGAACTTCCCGGTCTTATTTCCTGCGGAGAGACCAGTGTGGATGCGAATAAAGTCAATAAACTCAATATAGCTTCTTTGAAAGATGTACTCGGTGATATGACTTTAACTAATCTGCTCATAGAAGAACTGGATTTGTCCCAGATAAATTTTAACGGAAATACACTTACCCTACAATGTAAGCAACTAAATAAAATCGTAGGATCGGAAACATTTAACGGTAGCCTTTTTCTACTTCCTAAAGATTGTCGATTGACAGAATTTACGTTGGAAGGAATCTCAAATATACAGGGTGACTTCCAATGCATAGATTATTTTTATGTAAAAAGAATTTGTTATGCCATTTATTCGTGTGGCAGGAGATATGACTATTGCATTGAATTCGGGAAGTGTTAATACGGCGGCGGAAATCGAATTTCCTAAATTGCAGGAAATTGGAGGGACCTTAACATTAGGGACAAATAGGAATGCAAATAATATTACCTTCCCGTTATTGAAAAAAATTCTCGGTTCATGTTCAGTTACGACTTACAAACTTAAGAATGATATTGAGTTTACCAATCTGGAAAGCATTGGAACGGATGGAGCTGATGCACAAATTAAGTTTGAGATTGAGGCTACTAATATTCTATGTCCCAAATTAAAAACGATAAATGGGAAGTTTGATATTGCAACATCTTCTTTTATGTTTGATATGGAAGTAGATAAAGTATCTTATCCTAACGTAGAATCAATATCCGAAAATCTTTCAATAACATGCCCGTATTCTGATTTTGGTTCTAATGGTATTTTGTCCATTGATTTTTCAGGTCTCAAATCAGCAAAAGGGATTAGTATAAGCGGGCAAGGAGATGTTACTGATTTCAGTTCTTTCAAATACCTGTTTGAAAACAATGTTCTAACAGGAGAATCTCAATGGTCTGTCAAAGAATGTGGTTACAACCCCACTTTCCAAGAGATGAAAGACGGGAAGTACAAGCTTGCCGAATAGATAACGAAACAATAAATTTTCTGCCAATCCTCGGTATGCTTACCGTAAGGTAAGCTGCCGGGGATTAACTATAAAAATAACGGTATGACCTATCACCAATTGAAATATCTGCTATGGAGCGTAGTTGTCGGAGTGACACTATCCTTTGACATCCTGCATGAAGTGGGACTACGGCGATGCCGTGGAAGATTTCAACGCCACGGGAGCCGGACTGTTCATCACCAACGAGGGCAACTTCCAGTACGGCAATGCTACCTTGTCCTATTACGACCCGGCAACCAAACAGGTGCAGAACGAAATCTTCTTCCGTGCCAACGGCATGAAACTCGGCGACGTGGCACAGTCGATGACCATCTACGACAACAAGGGCTGGGTCGTGGTGAACAACTCCCACGTGATTTTCGCCATCGACCTGAACACCTTCAAGGAGGTGGGACGCATCGAGAACCTGACCTCACCGCGCTACATTCATTTCCTAAGCGACGAAAAAGCATACGTCACCCAATTGTGGGACAACCGCATCTTCATCATCAACCCGAAGAAATACGAAATTACCGGCTATATTCAAGTGCCGGACATGACGATGGAAAGCGGCTCGACGGAGCAAATGGTGCAGTACGGCAAATACGTCTATTACAACTGCTGGAGTTACCAGAACCGCATCATCAAAATCGACACCGAAACCGATCAAGTAGTCGATGAACTGAAGGTCGGCATACAACCGACATCGCTGGTCATGGACAAGTACAACAAAATGTGGACGGTGACCGACGGCGGTTATGAGGGCAGCCCCTACGGTTACGAAGCCCCGTCGCTCTACCGCATCGATGCCGAGACCTTCACCGTGGAGAAGCAGTTCAAGTTCAAGTTGGGCGACTGGCCTCGGAGGTGCAGCTCAATGGCGACAGGGACAAACTCTACTGGATCAACAAGGCCATTTGGAGCATGGACGTGACAGCCAGCCATGTGCCGGTACGTCCGTTCCTCGAATACAGCGGCACGATTTATTACGGACTGACGGTAAACCCCGCCAACGGAGAAGTGTACATCGCCGATGCCATCGATTACCAGCAGCAGGGCATGATATACCGCTACTCGCCCGAAGGGAAATTGATAGATGAATTTTATGTCGGGATTATCCCCGGTGCATTTTGTTGGAAATGAAGAATAAATTGCGGCATATATACCATATTATTTTCATCACGAAAAGACAGGAGATGACGATTCCAATGACAACCAAAGGAATGATTCTCGATCAGATGGTACAAATTTTCACAAGGAAAGGCTGTCATGTCTATGCCTGCAATGCTTTTTTTCTCAATCATGTTCATATACTTGTAGAGATACCATCTCCCACGGACTTCGCAAAGATTATCAATAAAGTAAAAAGTTCTACAGGCGTTGTCTATCGAAAATATCCGGAATATGCGGATTTTTCAGGATGGGCAGCCGGATTTGATTCGTTTAGCGTGTCATTCAATGATCTGAATCGGGTAAAACACCACATTGAGAAACAAGAGACGGTTCATCAGGAACTTTCATTCGAGGACGAATACGACCAACTGCTTGAAGAAAACGGATTCAATGCCTATCAAGATTTTATGCGGGCATCATTCTCTGCATATGCTGCGGTAAATAACCATATTAAAAAACCAAAAGGAAATGACATATACAAAATATTTACTTTTCTCAATATTGGTTGTCTGTCCATCCGTGCTGTCTGCGCAGGGAATCACCCGGCGTATTCACCAGATAGACGAGGTGACCGTATGGGGCAAACGGCCGATGAAGGAAATCGGCGTGCAGAAGACGAAGTTCGATTCACTCGCACTGAAAGAAAATATCGCCCTCTCGATGGCGGACATCCTGACGTTCAACTCGTCCGTGTTTGTCAAGAGCTACGGCCGCGCCACGCTCTCGACCGTCGCCTTCCGAGGCACGTCGCCCAGCCATACGCAGGTGACGTGGAACGGGATGCGCATCAACAACCCCATGCTCGGCATGACCGACTTCTCCACCATTCCGTCCTACTTCATCGACCAGGCATCGCTGCTGCACGGTACTTCATCGGTGAACGAAACGGGCGGTGGACTGGGCGGTCTGGTCAAACTCGGCACGGCTCCTGAAGTCGCTGAAGGGTTCAACGCCCAGTACGTGCAGGGCATCGGCTCGTTCAAGACCTTCGATGAGTTCGCCCGCTTCACCTACGGAAGTGAGCGGTGGCACGTCTCCACCCGTGCGGTCTATTCTTCCTCGCCTAACGATTACAAGTACACCAACCACGACAAAAAGATAAACATCTACGACGAGGATAAGAACATCGTCGGACAGTATCACCCGAAAGAGCGCAACCGCCCGGGGCGTTCAAGGACCTGCATTTGCTTCAGGAAGTGTATTACAATACCGGGAAAGGCGACCGTTTCGGGCTGAACGCCTGGTATATCAACTCCAACCGGGAACTTCCGATGTTGACGACCGACTATGGAGATGCAACCGACTTCGAGAACCGCCAGCGAGAACAGACGTTCCGCAGCGTCTTGTCCTGGGATCACATGAAAAGCAACTGGAAACTCGGCGTGAAAGGCGGTTACATACACACATGGATGGCCTACGACTACAAGCGTGAGGTCGCACCTGACAACTGGGCGTCGATGACCCGCTCCCGCAGCAAGGTAAACACGTTTTACGGTCAGGCGGAGGGAGAGTATTCTTTGGATAAAAAATGGTTTTTCACCGCCAATGTATCGGCACACCAGCATTTGGTACGGAGCGAGGACAAGAACATCATCTTGCAGGACGGTGGCAAGGCCATCGTGGGCTATGACAAGGGGCGCGTGGAACTCTCCGGCTCCGTATCCGCCAAGTGGCAGCCGATAGACCGCTTGGGTATGTCGGTGGTACTGCGGGAAGAGATGTATGGTTCCGATTGGATTCCACTCATTCCGGCTTTCTTCATTGACGGTATCATTTCCCCGAAAGGAAATGTGATGCTGAAAGCATCCATATCGCGTAACTACCGTTTCCCAACTCTGAACGACCTATACTTTTTGCCGGGAGGTAATCCCAACCTGAAAAACGAACAAGGTTTCAGTTATGATGCCGGGGTGAGTTTCGATGTCGGCAAGAAAGGCATTTACAAGTTGAGCGGCGGTGCGAACTGGTTCGACTCCTACATCGACGACTGGATTATCTGGCTGCCCACCACCAAGGGCTTCTTCTCGCCCCGCAACGTAAAGAAGGTCCACGCCTACGGCGTCGAGGTCAAAGCGAACTTCGCCGTGCAGCCGGCGAAAGATTGGCTCATCGACTTGAACGGGTCCTATTCGTGGACACCCTCCATCAATGAAGGTGAGAAGATGTCGCCTGCTGACCAGTCAGTGGGCAAGCAGTTACCCTACGTGCCGAAGCACTCCGCATCGCTGACCGGACGGTTGTCGTGGCGGACTTGGGCGTTCCTTTACAAATGGGCGTTCTACTCGGAACGTTACACCATGTCGAGCAACGACTATACGCTGACAGGACACCTGCCCGAATATTTCATGAGCAATGTCTCGTTGGAGAAAAACCTGTTTTTCAAACCGGTGGACATCCAGTTAAAATTCGCCGTCAACAACCTCTTCAACGAGGACTACCTTTCGGTACTCTCGCGCCCCATGCCCGGCATCAACTTCGAGTTCTTCATCGGCATTACCCCGAAGTTCGGGAAAAACAAGAAAAAGTCCGAAAATACAAATATGTAACGATATGAAAGCATTAAAGAATTTAAGCCTGCTGTTGCTACTTGTATTAGCATTCACAGGCTGCCACAATAAAAGTTCAAAACTCGCCGATTTCAACCGAACGGTCTATACACCTGAATACGCTTCGGGGTTTGACATAAAAGGTGCAGACGGCAAAAAGAGCGTATTGGTTACCGTCACGAACCCTTGGCAGGGCGCCGACAGCATCACTACGAACCTGTTCATTGCCCGTGATGACGAAGAGGTTCCGGCGGATTTCACCGGTCAGATGCTCAAGGGGATGCCGAGCGCATCGTCTGCATGTCCTCGACCCATATCGCCATGCTCGACGCAATCGGCGAAACGGGACGCGTAGTCGGCGTGTCAGGCATCGACTACATCTCCAATCCCGACATTCAGGCACGGCGGGACAGCGTTGGAGATGTGGGCTACGAAGGGAACATCAATTACGAACTGCTGCTCTCGCTTGACCCCGACCTCGTGTTGCTTTTTACGGCGTGAACGGGGCAAGCTCGATGGAGGGTAAGCTCAAAGAGTTGGATATCCCGTTCATGTATGTCGGCGATTACCTCGAAGAGTCTCCGCTGGGCAAAGCCGAATGGCTGGTGGCACTTTCGGAGGTTATCGGAAAACGGGCGGAGGGCGAAAAAGTATTCGCGGAAATCCCCGTCAGATACAATGTCCTGAAAAAGAAAGTAGCGGACAATATCCTCGACGCTCCGTCAGTCATGCTCAACACGCCTTACGGCGACAGCTGGTTCATGCCCTCGACCGAAAGCTATGTCGCCCGGTTAATCAAAGATGCCGGAGGCGATTACATCTACAAGAAGAACACAGGAAACGCTTCCGCGCCCATCGACCTCGAAGAGGCGTATCTGCTGGCCTCGCAAGCCGATATGTGGCTGCATGTGGGGATGGCGAACACGCTTGATGAACTGAAAGCCGCATGCCCGAAGTTCATCGACACCCGCTGTTTCCGTGGTGGACAGGTCTATAACAACAACGCCCGCACCAATGCTGCTGGCGGCAACGACTACTATGAGTCGGCGGTCGTAAATCCCGACCTCGTGCTGCGAGACCTCGTGAAGATATTCCACCCCGAACTGGTCGAGGAAGATTTCGTCTATTACAAGCAACTGAAATAGATGCGCTCCCGTTCCGCCATATTGTTTGCCATGCTGGCCGCCCTCACCCTTTTCCTGTTTCTGCTGGATTTGGCGGTGGGGGCAGTCGCCGTACCGCTCGGCGATGTATGGGCGGCTTTGACGGGCGGCGACTGCCCGCGGGCGACGGCGAAAATTATACTGAATATCCGACTGATTAAGGCGGTGGTCGCGTTGCTGGCCGGAGCAGCTCTGTCGGTCAGCGGTCTTCAGATGCAAACCCTCTTCCGCAATCCTCTTGCCGGCCCCTACGTGCTCGGCATCAGTTCGGGCGCGAGCCTCGGCGTGGCACTCGTCGTGCTTGCAGGCTTCGGTTCGTCGATAGGCATTGCCGGGGCGGCTTGGCTCGGAGCGGCGCTCGTGCTGGTCGTCATCGCCGCCGTCGGCCACCGCATCAAGGACATCATGGTGATTCTGATTCTCGGCATGATGTTCTCGTCGGGAGTCGGCGCGATTGTACAGATATTGCAATATCTCAGCAAGGAAGAATCCCTGAAAGCCTTTGTCATTTGGACGATGGGGTCGCTCGGCGACGTGACCTTCGACCAGCTTGCGGTACTCGTCCGTCGATTATCGCCGGACTGTTGTTGGCGGTGGTGACGATCAAGCCGCTCAACTTACTGCTGTTCGGCGAGGAGTATGCCGTGACGATGGGGCTGAACATCCGACGCTCGCGCGGGCTGCTGTTCCTCTCCACGACGCTGCTTGCTGGTACGGTGACCGCCTTTTGCGGTCCGATAGGCTTCATCGGACTGGCCATGCCCCCACGTCACGAGAATGCTGTTCCGCAACAGCGACCATCGGGTACTCGTACCGGGAACCGTTCTTTCGGGTGCGGCGGTGCTGCTTCTTTGCGACCTCGTTTCTAAAATGTTCACCCTGCCGATCAACGCCATCACCGCATTGCTGGGAATCCCCATCGGGGTGTGGGTGGTCTTGCGCAATAAATCCGTCACCGCATGATAAAGTTACACGATTTTTCCATAGGCTACGGCGAGCGCACCTTGCTCTGCGAGGTGGAAACCACCATAGAAAAGGGCAGGCTGACTGCTGCCCTTATCGGGCGCAACGGCACGGGCAAATCGACACTGCTTCGAGCCATCGCCGGACTGAACCGCCGTTATACCGGCCGAATCCTGCTCGACGGGCATAACGCCGCCGATATGCGAGCAGCAGAAATGGCCAGAACGCTGGCATTCGTCACGACCGAGCGCACACGCATCGCCAATCTCAAATGCAAGGATGTCGTGGCTATCGGCCGCGCACCCTATACCAACTGGATTGGAAAGATGCAGGAGGTCGACAAGGAGATCGTCATGCGGTCGCTCGCCTCGGTGGGCATGGAGGCTTATGCGGAGCGCACGATGGACAAGATGTCGGACGGCGAGTGCCAGCGCATCATGATCGCACGGGCGTTGGCGCAGGATACGCCGATTATCCTGCTCGACGAACCCACCTCGTTTCTCGATATGCCCAACCGCTACGAATTGTGTACACTGCTGGCACGGCTGGCGCATGAAGAAAACAAGTGCATCCTTTTTTCCACGCACGAGCTGGATATCGCCCTCTCGCTTGCCGATGCGATAGCCCTTATCGACCCACCCCAGTTGTCGTATATGCCGACCGAAGAGATGCGCCGGAGCGGCTGCATCGAGCGGCTGTTCCGAAATAATTGTGTGACGTTCGATGCCACGACAGGATTCATAAAAGTGGGACAATGACTAAGGAATATATCATAGAGAATTTCACAGCAAATATCAGCGTGGACGAATATATTTCACGCTTCCGGGACGAAAAACGTTTTGTCGAATTTTGCAAACAATGCCCCAACTACGGTAATAGTTGGGGATGCCCGCCGTTCGATTTCGATACCGGAGAATTTCTGCGCCAATATGAATATGCCCACCTGATGGCCACGAAAATAATTCCGGTCGAGAAAAATATTCCGATAGACAGAACGCAGGAATTGATTAAACCGGAACGGCTCAGGATAGAAAGGGAATTGCTGGAAATGGAGCACAGATACGGAGGTCGGGCATTCGCCTATGTAGGAAAATGCCTATACTGTCCCGATTCCGAATGCGCCCGCAAATGCAACCGTCCTTGCCTGCATCCGGACAAAGTACGTCCCTCGCTTGAAGCATTCGGGTTCGATATGACACGAACACTCTCGGAACTTTTCGGGATAGAGCTGCTTTGGGGAAAGGATGGTATTCTACCGGAATATCTTGTGATTGTAAGCGGATTATTTCATAATTCGGCAGAAAATATTATCAGTCATACGAAGCGTAATCAGGATTCAGGAAACCTATAATCTTATTACCCTCATTGATAACAAAAGTCCCTGCAATCCGAATTATAGATTGAGGGACTCGATGAAAGTGAATGTAAAAACTAAAAGAACAACTCTACTTTCGTATGCCTGTTGACTTCGACCGGTACATGGTCGGCTATGCCGCCTCTGCTTACCTTGACGATGCGTTCGATCGGTATGCCACGCTTTTTCAATTCTGCAACGATATAATCCGCTCTCGATGTACTTAATGAACCATTAAGCACAGGAGTTCCAGTCGAACTGTCGGCCGCACCGGTTACTCTCAAGGATAATCCGTATTTCTTGGCCACGCGAGCCAGTTCATCAAGGTTAAGCATTTGGGAAGCATCCGTCAGGTGCGCCGTATTGAGGTTAAAAAAGAAATAGACAGGCGACCCGATGCAATTCCCGGCTTGTATGAGTTCCGTCCTTTCAGAGACGATTATGCCCGGTTTCTCGGCATCATCTCCGTTGTTGCCATATCCAATACTTGCAGAATCAAGCGGCGAGATTCCATCCCAATGCCGGTTTTTCAATCTTGCCCGTAGTGAGTTCAATCCGCTGTAATTATTTCTGGGATAACCTTGACGGCGGTCGGTCTCATCGTCATTAACCAGATGACCGTACTTGTCAAGCAATCCTTCTATTTCCAGAATTTTCTTCAATTCTGCGACCGTCCGTCGGTTGCGGTCGTACCAGTCTTTATAACGCTTGTTTTCTCCGGATAAGATATTGGCATGATCCACGAGCCACTCATTCTGACGAATGTAAGATGTCGCATCAACCGCGCGTTTCCAACCGACCTTTCCGAGATGAAACGTGAAACCGGCGGTCAGCGATACCATGTGGTCGCCGAGGCGGTTCGGGCGTCCGTAACCATCGAAGTCCTGAAAGGTGGTCGTGCCGGAGAGTTCCAACATGATACTTTTAATCAGGTGTAAGGCGTATGCCATTTACCGTTTAGATTTCTTGCCGATAGTCGAGCGCATCATGCGGCTCGCCATCCTCATACAGCGGAGTGCCCATGCCCGATTGTCCTCGTCCTCGTCGCGTCCCCATTTGAGGTCACTCCCTCCGCCTCCACCACCATGTGATTCGGCAAATGTAGTGGCATCATCTACCATTCCGAGAAATAGCATTGTCGCACAGTGCATGATTTCCGTACCCCGCTCGGCGATAGACTGTACCAGTGAATCGTCAAAGAGCTGTCGTTCTGAAACATTCATTTGTGCCGATGCGTTACGATACTCGCTGATTATACTCTCCAGTAGGACGTCTTTAAACAAGCTATCCACTTTGGAGTGTACATCACGGGAATATTGATAGGCCTCCTCTTTGAGTTCTTCGGTACGTTCTTCAATGGCCCCCATATCCTTTTTCAGTTCGATGAGTTGCCGGTCAGCCGTCTGCAACTTTTCCTGCTTGTCTGCCAGTTGTCTGATGATTCCTTGCAGCTCTTTTTCCAACATTTGTATTTGGATTGCCAATTCTGCCGCATTGCCTTTGTTTTCTTTTAAATTGTACTCGGCTGCCGATAACAAAGTTTCTTTTTCAGTTTTCTGCTTTTCAAGATTGCTAACCATTGTCGTAAGCCCTTTGACTCTGCGTTCTGCCAACCGGATGTCTGATTGAAGTTCACCCAATACCTGTTGATGGCGTTTGATATTATCCTCGATTGTTGTACACTCTTCAGACAACATTCGGCGGTATTCCTCAGTCGTTCTGTGCCGTGCACCCGTTTCGGATATGCTTGTTCCTCTTGACATTCCCCACTTTGTATTGACTTCTGCGAAAAAGTCCGTATGAAGTTGTTTCATTCTTGCACTATATTCAAACTTATCCTTACCGGCGAAGATTTCCTTGTACGCAAAGCGACTATCCTTGATTGGCAGAAGCGTACAGTGGATATGCGGGTTCAATTCATCCAGATGTACAATGAATGCAGCGATGTTCTGCTCACCATATCTGCCACAAACGAATGAATAAACATCCTTCGCCCAGCGTTCAATGTCACGCTTCCGTTCGATGCGGGTATTGTCCGCACCTTTTTCAAAGTCCACCTGTTGCGTACCGAAAGCAAGTTCCTGCATTCGCTTCCGTGAACCGCCGAAGATGATATTTACCACCGTGCGGTATTTTGGTTCGAGCAGCCCCTCATTAGGATCTTTGATTCCACGGTGACTTAATATGTCCGCCATCCGTTTGGGAATGCTACGGCTTGTGTCGATGGGATGTATTTTACCTCCGGGCGCAATCTCGAAGTTCAGCCGTTTACGCGTAGGATCATAATTTCCCTTACTCATAGCGTACTTCTCTGCCTTTTCACTACGGTCACGCAGATGTTCATTACTTTGGGCGGTGGTAATCCCTTTCGACACCTGCACGTCAAGTACCTGTTTTTGATTTGCCATACGTTTTTCATATTGTTTCGGACAATCTACCGTGTCCCAGCTTGCTGCTTGTTCGGACACCCTTCCCACCAACGTCAGGCAGGTGGGGTATTAGGCTCCCCCTTCCCTTTGTTCGTGGCAGACGGGCAAGCCCAGATGCCTTCTATAACTGGCAGGGATCTTCACTGGATACAAAAGTAGATTGTTGCGGTTATACGTTCTGTTTTCAATCTCCAATCTGGTACGTTGCCTCTTGTGCCTTTGCAGCGAATGCCAGAAAAGGCTTAAAAAGCGTTTTAAGGAACTCCCTGTCATCTTCATCATAATCGGTATTGTCATCCCTATCTACATCAAGAATAAGCCCGGCAATACCTTTCGAAGTTGCGACAAGTCCTGTCCAGTCCCCATACAATTCCAATCGGAAGTAGTCCATAAACTCTGCACTGTCGTCGAATCTCGACTTACGCAGTGCCCGTTGTATGGCGGCAAATGCAATGCACTCCAAAGCTACCATACGAATCTTGACAGCCCGTTCATCATCATCCGCTGCCAGATTGATGCGAGTGATACTGTCCGGAGATGGGCAGTTATCGCATATGCCAGCTTCATCCATTGCCCGACGAACAAGTTGTTCACACTTGATACCGGTCTCGTCAAGGGACACTTTGCCGATTATCCAATCGGACAATACCTCACGTAGCTGTTCTGCAAGGTTCAACTTCTTCTGTCCATTGCAAGACTCCGTGGATTGGCTGGTTTGCACAGTCATGGTAATGATGACGCTTTTGGAAAGCCGGATGCGATTCAACAAGCCGAACTCTTCCATTACATCCAAAAAAGAACGGACAGTAGCCCTATGCCAATGCCATTCCGATGAAAGGTCGGAAACAGTCACGTGGCACTGGTTGGGTTGAAGTTCGTAGCCTTTGTTCCTTAAAAAAGGGGAAACAAAACCTGCCAAAGATTTATCCAACAAATCACAGAAGGCTTCTGTCTTTGTTTTTCGTTCACCGACTTTTTCCTTGAGGTAGTCAAATACTTCTCTGTCTGCCAATATAGGGACAGCTATTTTCTGCTTGGTTTTCATTTTCATTTCATTTTTAAATTATTACTATTGTGCGGATATATCAGTGTTGCCGCTATCCGCATCTTGCGGCAATATCGCGTGATGATGGTCATAATAACTTTCGGCTAATAGTCCGGGGAATTTCATCCATTCAGAGATTATGCCTATGTCCTGAAATTCGGTCATAACCCGAACAGAGGGATAGAACAGGGCAGCCAAAAGAAGATAGGCGGCAGTTACCGCCGTCGTGTACAAGTGTGGAACAAAACTGATGGCCAATGCCACCAATGAGAGTATGGCAAACATACATGGTCGGTCACATAAACCTCTTAATAACTTGTCCGCTCTCCTAAATGAATATATAGTGGCACAGACAGCGGTTGAAAGAAAAATACCTAACTCTCCAACATGTCCGCTGATGTAAACATAGTGGAAGAGCAATAGCAAAATCAATACGACCCGTACATATAGTTTACGAGCCTTTACACTGTGTATCATAGCATCATAGAACCTTACCATAAAAGAACGGTGGCTCTTGTACAATGTTAATGGCAATACGAAAAGTATTATACAGAAGATAAGTTGTAGTATATTCCAAATCATAAATAATAGGGTTTTTCGCGTATTTGAATGGGTGGTATCACCAACTCTAATTGGACAATATTGTGGGTGGCCAACAGGATGATAACTTCGGCATCCCTCGGTGAAAGGTATATCGCTGCTTTCTTAATACGTTGCTTGAACGTATGCTCCTGCTTGCGGTAGGCTGCCAATGCCTTATCCAGTTTATGTTCTGGAATTGTCCATGTCATGCCTTTGGCGTATGAGCCTTTGTCTTTGTAAGCCCGCAGTATCAACGTGCGGGAAACAATGTAGTTGATATATCCGTTTCTTGACAAAGCATACTCCTTGTAGAAATTGTCATCAACAACCTCTATCCACGTCCGGTATTCCCTAATCCAATAAACCATTTGTCGGTATAGTGTATCCCGCATAACATGGCCATTAAAGGAAATTCATCAAGAGATCGTCTTTGTTCTTCTTATACTTGAATGTACCACTTTTGGAATGAAGTTCCAAATCAAGGCACAGCTCGCCGTACATCTGCTCAAGAGAATCATAGATGGTAACAAGAATGCTATTTACCTTACCGTCTGCATCTGTCTTGCAATTCATCTTGAACATCTGTCCAAATGCTGGGTTGGAGTATGCACAGGTGCTATGCCCGAATTTGTCAGCGTGCGTGGGGATGTGGTGGTAGAGAGTTATAAGCTCCATATCGTCCTCAAACAGATCCATCACTTCCTCCAAGTCGTAAGGGTCGCGTAGCGGGAAGGTCAGTAGGGCGTAGTCACCGTAGAATTGTGCTTCCTCCATTGTCGTCACATCAAGCAGTTGCGGTAGTTTGAAGATAAAAACATGAAAAAATGTACGATTTTTCGTTTTTAATATAGTATGATTCAGATACTCGAATAAAACTTTGTATGTTGCACTTGTTTATCATGAATATTGTATATTGATATGGCAAAAAGTCGGTTATATATTCGAGGCAGATTCCACGATGCGTTTGATGCGGATAAAGGAATGGATGCGCCAGTACGGGTGTGCAAAGTGGTTGAAGAATCGGTCGGACACGAGACGCTCGAACCGAGATGGAAACAACTGATGTCGAATCTTTGAAAGAGGCGACGAATTGGTGGTGTCAAATTCAGCAATGCCGTGCGTGGTTTACGGGAACTATCGGCATTGATCGAGCTATGCCGCATCAAGGTCGTGCGTATTATCTCCATTCACGATAAAATTGACACCGACAACAAATTGTTTCCGGACACGACACCGGCGGAAGTATTGGCCATGTTCGGGGCATTACCGGAGGAAGTGGCTATTTTGCGGAAGTCGTCAGATAAGATTATACGCCTGCAGCAGAGTATCAGTATTCCGATTACCAAAAAAGTATGAGTAAAATGAACAGGACAAAAAAAAATCGTGGATATGTATAACAATGGGTATTCAATCCGTGATATTTGGAAAGAGAGCGGTGTCCGGGTAAAAGCACCGTGTACAGCATTCTCAATAAATACAAGGGAGGATAAAACTTGACAGCCACCATAACAATACGATTGTGCTTCACACCGCCCTTATCGGTCCACTCTTCAGACCTAAAGTAGCCTTCAATGGTGAGCATCGTACCTTTGGTCAGTTGGTCGAATGACCCAGTATTCTCGTTTTTACGCCAAGTCTCAATATTCATAAAGGCTGAAATGCGGTTGGTTTCCTCGGCATTCCTTTCCTGACGGCTTACGGCCAATGGGAAACGTGCGACACTGCTGTTGGTGAACTCTCGGATTTCAGCGTCTTTACCTAAGAATCCGGTTACTGTGAAATTGTTTTCAATCTTTTTCATGTTGAATTGCTTTTAGAAGTTATTAAATCAATTTTTACACTGCCTAAAAAGTAGATGTCGTTTAAGGGATGCGCCAAGGATAGCGCGTCAATACGCTTTATTTTTAGCCACAGGCAAAATCGAAGGCTCGATAAAGGAAGATTGAGGCGGCTACGCCATTGGTCAAGACAACCATGTCGTTCCCGTCGGCATACTATCTTTGCAGAGGAAAAATGATGATTGCTTCGATAAAAAGCGATTATGGAAAATGGGAAACAAGTAAACCGGTAATGATAAGGAAAAAGAGCAAATCCAAATGTTGGCACAAAGGCGAGACATCCGTCCGAAAGTCAGTGAAGAATAGCAAAGCCAAAGCGAGACATGCCTGGTTTGAATTGAGACTGTAACAAACAAAATACCGTCCAATCAGAAAAAAGGTCATTGCATAAGGAATGGGGCAGCCAAGAGTGGATAGAAGCGTAGGCAGCCCATCCTTGGAGGATAGTGATATCCGCATCGAAAAAAAATGGAACTGGAAGGAAAAACGGCAGGGAGAACCAGACTTTTCACAAAGTGGTTTCCAATTCGCTTTGCGCGAATGGCTGGTTTCTACAAAAGGGAGTGGCGCAGCCAAAAGAAAAAGTTATAAAAGGAAAATGGAAGTAAGGCTGAAATGGGTGATTCCATTCCAGCCAGTCGATGATATTTGTCCAAAGGTGTCATTGAAATTCAACCATCATAATACGATGCTCGAATATTTTGGTTTTGTCGCTGGGACATCGCTGGCAAACCCAAAGGTGTCGTGCACCGTAACCGTATGTGAAATACTCATCAAGTGGAGTTTTTTTCTCCAACTGTCTCATGCTTTCACGCAATTCCGCCTCATTGCCAGAAAAAAGAATCGTGTTAATGATTCGGAAATAAAGTTCAGTTACCTCGTCACAATAGGGGCAAAAGCTGTGTTCAATTGTTACTTTCATGCTTCTTTTGATTTTTATTGTACTTCGATTATATCTTCAATTCGACCATATAGGACAGAACGTAGTGCGGTTTTGTCAATGGCATAATATTCGGCAATATGTCCGTGTTGTTTCACAAAATACCGTTTGAGAACATCGGAGAAGTCAAAACGGTAGCCCATTAAAGCGATACCTCTTTTGAAATAGCAGCACTCTTTCACATTGCGGGTGAGCCAGTTCTTTTCTTCCCGACTCAACTTGTCGCCATTATCAAGACGTTCCCGTAATTTGTAAACCTTGCTATCTTTCAGTTTTTCCAATTCGGGCACATCCCATTGGACGAATTTCATTGCTATCTGTGTCATGGTTTCTATGTTGTAAAATTGTAAAAATTACTTCGTCAACAGTATTTAATAATCTCTCTTTGCCACAGATGAAACGAACAGTGATTTTGTTGTCGAAATCACCGACAATCGTTCCATCCGTGTGTCTCTTATAGAAATAAGTAAAGTGTAGGATAGACCATAATTTTACTTTATCTTCTTCTACTCATTCAGTTACTAATTTGACCTTCCATTCTCCCTGAGAGAATATTCTAAAGCTCACGTACTCGTTTTCAAATTCATAGGATAGAATCTTGATATAGACTTTATCTTTGTCCTCCAACGATTCTACCATTTTTTTGATTTCTTCTTCTGGATACACCCAACGAGAGGAAAATTCTGCATCTACACTATCACCATATCGATTGGTAAATTCGCTGAAAGTGTCGTTCAAGAAAGCCTCTATTTTGTCGAGGTCTGTTTTATTTTCCGTTCTTGCGTGGAAAATGTTGGTTGCATAATTTGCCATAAATACTAAGTTTTAAGTTTGTTACTTTCCCTCCTGTAGCATTTCACTTACTTTCGGGCTTGATTGAAATTATGTCGCTTCAATAGGTGGCATGGCTATGTATGCAGGGTTTCACTACAAAATACTACCTCTGCGAAGCGGAGCGTGGAGATTTTGTAGTGAACCTTCAGGTTACAACCTTGCATACAATAAAGACATGGCAAATACCTTTGCGACACAATTCCCATCAGCCAGACCGAAAGTTGAAATGCGAGCATGTGGGAGTTTGCTCGGTACGGATATGTGTAAAAAGTGGCTATGAAGTAAAAGAGTATCGCAGCGAAAAGAGAAAAGAGGCAAGAGCTTATCTTCTCTTTTGGCTGTATGAGTAGAATGGGAAAATCACAAAAGTAACATGAAAATCCAGTTTGGTTTAGTTTGTTAGCCTTATATATGCTAAACTAAGAGAAAAAGACAGGAGCAGGCAATAGAAACTTCATTGCACCTACCAAAGCGGCAA
>VOFC01006434.1_pt1 | contig 41149 bp, 69 predicted proteins | sample 5384161 | NCBI WGS metagenome assembly VOFC01 (sample SAMN12384722, study PRJNA508395) | human gut metagenome | isolation source: healthy gut B | host: Homo sapiens
TATAACGAATATTCCGGTGTGACCGTGGTATTTCGGTTTCAAGGACATGATGGCGGAATACTACCGCCTCTGCCGCGCCCACAGCCGACTTTGCGGCGTGAAACTGAAAGAACAACATATGCGAAGAACTGGCAGTTGCCAAAGTACGCCATGGACCTGGACGGCTACTATGGATTTGCGTGGACGCTGCACCCGGATCAGCCATCAGTGGGCCAGCGGCATCGTGTTCCCATCGACGAGGATTTCAATGGGGAGTTCGACCTGCTGGAGGCGCTGCTGTCCATCGCGGATTGGTACAAATACCATCTGGCGGGAACCGCCGCGCAAGCCGTAGAAGAAACGGAGCGCGCGCTGCAGCGGCGAGGACTGCATGGAGGTGAGCCGCATGAAGCGTGAAGCAGGAACTGGTGCTCACATCACGCCAGATGAACTTGCAGCATCGAGGCAGAAAAAATGAAGGATGGTGTAGCCTCGCGCCCTGGAGACTTTACGACTGCGTGAGGACAGCATCCGGCACGAGGGCGTCCAAAGCGGGTTTTACCGCAAAACTGTTTCCATGTGTCAGCGAGAACGGCGACCGGGATTTCTGCCTCTGGCACCCACACCTGCCACGCGCGGACATCAACTATTTCGGCACAGAAAGTACCTGGATTTCCCGCTGCCCCGTCGGTGTTCGGTTCCCGGGTGAGCCAGGGAGGGCAAAGGTGTCCCGTTGCCGCCCGGGCGTCGTGGAGGATAAGCCGCCTACCGAGGACAGCGCCATGTTTGTCTACCCCTTTTCAATGTGGGCGGATTCCACCTGTACCGGGAACAATGCTCCCCGGTCTACAAAAAGACCAGCGCCCTTGCAAACCTCGGGATACCTGTTGCAGCTGCCCAACAACAACGACAGTTTCAACCCGCAGAACAACAAACTCCACATGCCGTACCGGAACTGCTTAACCATCGAAGGACAAGGACCCGTCGTACTACTACACCGATGTGCTGGTCCCCAGCGGCAAGACCTTGAAAGACTTTATCGCGTGGGAGGATACCCGCATGGAACAAAGAGCCCTAGGCAGATCCAGGCGGCGCTCAGCTCAAAGCCCCCTTTGCCCCGGAGGACCTGGGTGGCCCAGCAAACCTTTGAGGAGAAAATGCGTGGCATCGCCGTTCCCTATGTGACGAACCGCGCCATCCAGAACCGTCTGGATGAGGTTGTGGGGCCGGGAGAACTGGTACAACAAGTACCGCCCTGGATACGATTCACTGTCTAAGGTTCGGGACAAGGAGGACTATAAGTGGGTCGAAAGAAGTCATCTCCCAACTCTGCGGCATCTCTATCTACTTCCCGGACCGGGATCGGTGGATCTGCAAATGGGACGGCGCAGAGATAACAGACATTGAAGCGGTGAAGGGCGGATTGTCGGATTCCATGAAGCGCGCGGCGGTCCAGTGGGGCGTCGGCCGGGTGCTCTACAACATGGACACCGTCTGGGTCAATGTCGAAAAGCAGGGGCAAGACCTATGTCATCAAGGAGAGCGAGCGCCCCAAACTGGACAATGAATACCTGAAGATGCTTCAACGGCTGGGATTGACCGTCGCCGCCGTTCGGCACCCAGGCAGCTGACGCCCACGCCGTCAAGAGAGACTCCGCAGGCAGGCCAGACTTCGGCGCCCGCCGGAGAGCCTCCCCAACAGGAAGGCCGCCGCCGGCCCAGCCGCCCCGGGAAACGGGCGGGCAGACGGAAACACCGCCCCCGCAGGATCCGGCAATAGTGGTGGATCTGCCCCAGCCGACCTATGAGTACCTCGTAGAGAGTGCCACTGTCCAGAACGGCATGAGCAGCCAGTCCACCGCCGTTGTCCTCAAGGACGCCGAGGGAAAGACGGTAAAGGCGTTTGCCCGCGGACTTCACGCAGCGCTGACGCCCGGGGCCGCCCTCACCCATGTGAAACTCTCCGTCAAGAAACAGGGCACTGTGGTCTTCTATTTTCTGGAGAGTTACGAACTGGCCGATGGTCGTCGGGCGGCGTAGGAAGGAGCGGAAGATGGACCGGAAGATCGAAGTCACTGAAAACGCCCTGTGGAAACGGCGTGGAAAAGCCATTGTCTCAAAGAACCTGAATCGGTGGCGGAGATGCCCCAGCCTCGCCTCGGTTCTCCGTGAAATGAACCGCTGTGTGGTGGAGTATCAATCGGATGATGATCTGATCTTTTATGACGTAGGCCTCTATAAACTCATACGGGCCTACCTGCTCTCGGAGTATTATGTCATGACCGGCGCGCCATACACAAAAGATCAATTCATGAGACAGGAGGAACATCTGTGAAAAGTATCGGCAGTTTTCAAATCACCGGTATGACCATATCCGGGTTCAAGTGCTATGAGGAGGCCGCGCACCTCACCTTCGGCAATCCACGGTCATCACTGGCGGCAACGGCCGCGGCAAATCCAGTCTTGCGGACGCCATTGCGTTCGCCATCACAGGACTCTCCCTTTTTCGGGGAGCGCGGGATCGACCGGCTGCACTGCGAGACGAATCCCAACCTGATGGTGGCGATGTACTTTGTGGACGGGGAAGGCCAGAACCATGAACTGACCCGCACCCGGCAGAAAAGCCGCATGACCATCACCTATGACGGCTATGAGATCCGCCAGCACGACCTCAATGAGATGTTCGGCGAAAAGGATGTGTTCCTCTCCATCTTCAATCCCTCTATTTCATCGAGGAACTGGGGACGATGGGAAGAAACTGCTGGAACGGCATCTGCCCGCCATCTCCCATGAGCAGGTGCTCGCCACCCTCTCCGAGAGTGTGCGGGCTTCCTGGAAAACGAGTCCATCCTCTCACCGGAGACCTATCTGAAACGGCGCCGCGAGGAGATCCGCGAGTTGGAGCAGAATGTCATTTACTTGAACGGGCAGAAGGACTTGCTGGACTCGCAGCGCGCCAGTGGAAGTGAGAACCTGCAAACGCTTCATGAGCGCCGCGATGCCCTCATCCGGGAGCGGGACGCACTGGAGGAAAAACGCTTTGCCGGCCTTGATCTGGCCGGTATGCAGGAGCGGCTGGTGGAACTGAGCGCCCGCTATGACGAAATGGCCAAAGACGGCGTCGGGGGTGTGGACACCACGGAGATCGACCGGCGGCTCCAGGAACTCCATCGCAAACTGGGCCAGCGCGGTGCTGAGCAGTATGCACCCAAGTACACCCGGCACATCGCGGAGGTGGCTGCCAAGGTCAAGGAACTGGGCGCCAAATACACCAGGGAGGCAGCGCTTCTCAAGGGTTTCCAGCCCGGGGTCGTCTGCCCCACCTGCCGCCGTGCAGTGTCGAGGCGGATTTGGGCGCTGTGCAGACCGGGATCAGGGCGTCCCTGGAAGCGATCACGGCGGAGGGCCGGGGGCGCAGAAAGGACAGCTGGACGAGCTGCAGGCGCTGGAAAAGCAGGCAGAGGAAACTTTCCTGCAATTTCAGAAGGACGATGTGACGCAGATTAGCCTGGAGATTGAGGAGCTGAACCGGCAGCGTGAAGCCATGGACGCCGCGTGTGCGGCCTCCCATGAGCAGCGAAAGGATGAGTTAGAATCCCTGCACAGCCAGATCCAGGCCGTGACTGCGGACATCGAGTACGGCAATCTCTCCCAGGAGGAGTATGACCGCCTCATGGGTGCCGTGAACTGCTGCGGGAGTGCCAGGCCGAACTGGACGCCGCAAAGAAGGCGGCGCAGGCGGAGCCGGAGGACTGCGACGCCAAGATCGCCCAGGTGGAACGCCTCATCCTGGATAAGAAGAAATTGCTTGCCGACGCCATCCTCTATGTGGGCAAGCGGGCGGAACTGACCTTCTCCCAGCTGAAGATGAACCTGGTGGAGATCGCTCTGAGCGAGGTGGTGAAGTCCACCGGCGAGGTCAGGATGTGTTCAAATTCACCTATGGCGGCCGCCGGTATGACCGGCTCTCCCTCTCCGAGAAGATCCGGGCCGGGCTGGAGGTGTCGGAACTGGTTAAACGCCTGACAGGGCGCAACTATCCTGTGTTCGTGGACAACATGGAATCCGTTGATGACCTTGCCAATGTCCGTCCCACGGGACAGATCATCATGGCAAAGTGCGTGCGCGGCGCGGAACTGACGGTAAGGCCCATGGGCCGGCCGCAGGTACAAAAAGGCCGCGTAACCCCTAAACCCGGCAGAAAGGGGGGCAACCTTTGGCCCGTGCCTTTAGCAAGATCCCCATTGTGGACACGGCCAGACGGTGTGGGATCGTCCTCGACTCCCGGACGCTGCGGCGAAAGGAGGTCGAGGCGAGCTGCCCCTTCTGCGTGGTGACCACGGGCCGGGGAAATATCATTTAAGCCTCAACACCGTGACAGACCAGTACCGGTGTAATCTCTGCGGTGCGTCCGGCAACAGCGTTTCGCTGTATGCCCGGGTCCACGGCGTGAGCAACAAAGAGGCGTATCTGGAACTGGCGAAGGACGGCAAGGTGTATCCCATGCCGTCCCAGCCAGATCCCAAACACAGGAGCGCAGGCCCCGGGCGCTGGCGGAGCGCCATGCGGTGTACGAGGAGATGCTGTCCTTCCTGACGCTCTCCGGGCGGCACCGGGACAACCTTCTGGAGCGCGGGCTGAGCGAGGAGCGGATCGAGCGAAACGGCTACCGCTCCATGCCGGAGAACGCCGGCGCAGCGCAGGCTTCTGGCAAAACTGGTGGGCAGCAGTCATGAACTTCTGGGCATCCCCGGCTTCTATACCCGGTACGGCCAGTGGACCCTTGCCGGGCCAAACGGCTTTCTGATCCCCGTCCGGGACAAGGACGGGCTCATCCAGGGCATGAAGATCCGGCTGGATGAGGCCGACGCGGCCAAGCGAAAATCCCGCTGGCTCTCCAGCCGCGGAAGAAGTATGCAAAACGGCACGCGCAGTTACTCCTGGATCCATGTGACCGGAGACCGCACGAGAAAGCGGGCCTTTCTCACCGAGGGGCCCCTAAAGGCGATGTGGCCAGTTTCCTGGCAAACGACGCCCTGTTCGTCTGCACCGGCGGCGCGTCAGCGCCATCAAGGGCCTGCGGGAGACCATCCTGGCCCTCGGCGTGCGCGAGGTCGTGGAGGCCATGGACATGGACCAGATGACCAATCCCCAGGTGCGCGGCGCGATTCTCACCATGCGCCGGGAGGTCCAAAGATCCCCGGCATCAAATACTCAAAATACTCGTGGAACCCGGCCTATAAGGGTGTGGACGACTACTTCCTCAGCCGGGTATCCGCCCTGTAGACGAAGGCCCCTCACAAAATCTTGACATGATGCGGAAGGAGTTTTACATGAAAAAAACAATGGACCAATTTCCCGGGGCTGCACGACGAGCATATTGTTTCCCTGCACAAGGAGACGTACCTGAACAACCAGCGCCTGGCCGTTGAAGTCGTCGCCCATGAGGGCGGCGCCGAGGTGCCGTATGCCCTTGTCACCCGCAATTTCTCCGATGAGCCGGTCAGCGGGCCTGCCTGCAGTTTCTTCGACTCCAACAACTACGGATACATTCTGGAGTGGATGCTGCGCGAGGGGATCTGCACGCTGACCGGGAACTTTGTGGCATCCGGCTACTGTGTCTACCCGGAAGTGGAGTTTGACCTTGCTCTTTTGCAGGAGGGAGATGCCGGCAGCCGGGCGGCTCCGGCCCTTGCGGTATTGACGGGGCAAGACATACTGCCCCCTGGCTGATCGGCTCCGCCGCGCAAGCAAAACGAAACGAGGTGAACGCTTTGAACAACCGGATTTTAGTAAAGGTGTCCGCCTGTGAGAGCAGCCTTGCCTTCCGGACGGTCACCAAAAAGCAAAAATCGCCCCACTGGTTCTATATCCTGCGCAGCGATCTGGAGCGGCTCTGGCGGGATGGGAGCGTCATCGCAAGCGACATCCTCTCTTTTGCCCGGCTTCGTTGCGAACGGGACAGAAGCGTCGTGTCCATCCATTTCACCTGGCTGACCGCCGCGGGCGGCGATGATCTTACAGGCTGGGAGCAGACGGTCCGCCTGCCCTGTGACGCTCTGGCGGAATATGCGGCCCGCAGCCTGGCGGATGGCGGCCCCAAAGCAGTGGAAGGCCCTTTCCCCTTGCGGAAAGGAGGATGCCCAAACTGGTGTTCTGCTCGAAGGAGAATCTTCATGCGGCACTCTCCAGCAAAAATCGTGCGCAGCAAACTTGTACGCTACCTGCGGGATCACTTTAACTGGTTTGCCACAGACGAGATCCGTTTCTTCAACGATTTCTTGCCCTACAGTTTTTTCTCCCAGGCGTATGAGTCAGGCTGCCCGGGGATCTGCGACGGTTTGATCCTGCATGACCACCAGGATTTGGGCAGAGCATACTATTCCGTGCACACTTAAATAAGTTCAGAACGAAGCCGCCCTTGACGCCGCGCTGAAGCGGGCGAAAACGCCGCAGGAGGTACGCAAGATCCTCCATGACCTGGAGCAGCGCATGGCCCCCTCGGCACTGGAAGAATAAGGCTCTGGCGGTACTGCGTGAAATGACCTGATCTTAATATAGCGTCAAGAGGACGAGGATGAAAACATCCGGGGGCAGGGCGTAGTATTCCATACACGCTTAAAATATCGAGGAGGAAATGTTGTTATGAATCAAAAAAGTATTTGCAGGGAATTTCCAGCGACATGGAAGGCTTGGAGGATGCCGTCTTTTTTGAGGCGACGCCTGAGAACATCTCGGCATTTTTAGTCCAGCACTGGCTGGCGGAAATGAGCGCCATCGGAACGGTGGATGAAAAACCTTTCTGACCGCCCGGATGGGCCTGATTGATACCTGCCCGGACCAGGAGTATCTCGCTCAAAAACTGCTCCCGGTCTATTCCAAGATCCAGTTGGGAGAAATTCCACGCCGCCGCTGGAAACAGTGCCAAAAGAGGTGGCGCTTGCGGCGAAAATGCCCGCGGCCGGATTGGAACTATTTGCGCTGGGATGGGTATAGCGACGAGAAATATCGTGGGATCATCAATGGCAGCGCACTCTTGAAACTGCCTCACTACGGAAAGAAGGTGCCTCTGGAGTTGCAGGTGCGCTCCTATTACAGCGGCGGGAACCTGGCTCTGCTGTTGGTGGATTGGAGCGATGACTATCCTGAGCCCTGGGGGATCTGTCGGTCAATTTGGGATACGCTATGGAAAAGGACTGTGCCTTTGTGGATGTCAACGATATGGGCGAGGAGATCCTGCCCTGGATCGAGAAAAACGGCCTGGGGACCCCCACAGGGCGGACCCAGCAAAAGCGGGTTTGTCACATACCCGGAATACCGGTTTCATGCCGACAGGCTCCGGGCGCTGGACGATTACGGCTACCAGGAGTATTCCGAAAGATATGACAGGGAACACGGCCGCATGGAGTAAAGGCAAAAAGCCTGTAAACAGAACGGCAAAAGGAGGAAATTTACATGGAAAAAACCATCAATTTCTGTGATGTCATCGGCGCCTCATCCGGTGAGCACAGCAATATGCTGGGCAAGTTTTGTACTTCTCCCTCTCCAATGTCCTGGTGGACAAAAAGGAACTGGAGGCGCTGTGCGAGAGCCTCGGCATGGACTGCTCCTGCAAGCAGCGCCTGCCCGTGGCCGACGCCTTCAAAAGCGCCACCGGGGGACATCCGGGACCGCATCACCGTCCGGCGGGACGGCGAGCAGAAGTTTTATCAGATCTACTGCCGGGAGAATAAGAGCACGCCCAATGTGCTCTCCCGGGAACTGGTGAAGGAGACGGTGAACCAGCGCACCAACCAGTATGAGAAACTGGCGAATATCCACTACGACAAGGCCGATCAGCGGTTTGGCTACGACGACCTTGCCTACGATGAGGATGTGGACGCCATGAAGTATTGCCATTCAGGCGGAGCGTCTTTTTGAACTCTACCAGGTCTGCGCCAACAGAAAGCAGATTGAAACCATCTGCCTGAAATATTTGCGCTCGCTGGAGGCCACCAAGGTCAGCGTCAACGGACACCTCTATTTCGTGCCCCGGCATACGATGGAGCAGGTGGCGGTGTTTGAAACCTTCTTCGAAGAACTCAGCCGGCTCAACCGCAACAACACCCCATTGCTTGCCAACAGCTTCTACATCATTGACGACGCGAAGCAGCGCGACAAAATGACGGAGGAATTTTACCTGGCGGTCAAAAAGGAGATCGCCCAGTACCAGGAGCGGGCGGACTACTTCATCCAGTCCGGATGCAGCAGCCCCTCCACCATGGAGCGGTGGGTCGTGAAGATCCAGGCGCTGGAGGAAAAGAAGCGCCGTTACGAGGACATCCTGCGCCGGGAACTCACCGGGCTGGATGATGAGTTTGAGTCCCTGCGTCTGCTCTCCCAGGAATTGTCCCTGCGGGCCAGAGGGCTCCGATCCAGAAAAGCGGCGTAATACGCCATGACCGCAAAAGCGCGGGGAGGAAACTTCCTCCCGCGCCTCTTTTTTGCAGAGGGAACCGGCAGTTCTGCCGGTGGGGGTATCTCGTAAAAAGAGCTTTCACTTCAAAAATCGAGCAAGGCGATCCACTAAAGATAAAAAAATATTGTCAGATGATACCGAAATAGGGTATAATTGATAATATAATTAGATGTTGTCTTTTGCAATTAGTTGAGCCACCCTTGTTGAATTCAAAGAAACGCTCCAGGCTAGTGACATAACTGTTTTATAAAAATGGGCAGGCGGCAATAAGGGATCCACCGCTGTTTGCTTTCGGGATATTTTGTGAGTAGCATGAGCGAGGTGCGCAAATGGAGAAATATGTATTATCTGTTTGTCTTGCAGCCGACTTGAATTATGAATTGAAAACAATGCTTCATCAGCATCAGGCACGGCTGGATATTTGCGATTCTCTGGAAAGAGCAGAAGAGAGGATTGGAAAACAGCGTTTCTGTCTGGTTGTATGTGATACCACAGCACTCCCAACATGCCAGGCACTACAGTGCCTTGACTGGATGCGTAAAGTGAGTTATACTCCTATCCTGTTGCTCGCCCCTGTAGGAACGGAGGACGAACTGATTGCCGCTGGTGCCGACCAGTGTGTTCCCACCAACGCTACGCACAAAACAGTCCTGTCGGCTGCCTTTTCCCTGCTCCGCCGCTATCTGTTTTACGACCATTATGATGAAGTATGGCCGCTGGATGCCGTGATCTTCCGGGGTGGGATCGTCTTTGACCACCTGCGCCACCGGGTGACCCTAGACGGCGAGGAGGTACACTTCACACCCAGGAATACAAACTTTTTACACTACTTCGTCAGAAATCCGGGCGTCGTGATCTCCGCCGATCAGATCTGTGACAGAGTATGGGATGTGGAATATGACGGAAACCGGGATGTGACCACTGTAATCGCAGAACTGCGGCGCAAACTGAAGGACACCCGGGAGAAACACACCTATATCAAGACAATCCACGGGTTTGGGTATCAATTTCTCCTGTAAGCGCCATTCCCGTCGAAACTTGCGATATTTGAGGGGGAATCCTGAGGAAATCTTGGTAAAATCAGGGAATTATCGTGTATGCTCTTCTTATTCACCGAATAAGGAGAACATACCGTGAAACCTGTTCTAAACCGTCAAAAAGAAATACATCTTTGTCGAAAGGCCGCTGTCCCAAATCAAGGGACAGCGGCCTTTCATGTTCGACAGGGATTGATATAATTCAAGAAAAATCCACATTTTATTTTGCCTCTGACCCGGCGCCGCCCTCCTATAACCCGTCAAAAAAAGCCAGTCCGCACAAAAGACAAGCTATGGAGATACCTGCGAAAAATGCCGGTATTTAGCAAAACTAGTTGAGTTTTGTGCTTTCATCGCCCCTGCCGCAAGAAAAAGGGTAGCGACACTTCATTGCCGGTCCCCTCCGGTCGGTTTTCTGATGCCAGCCGCAGAAAATCAACCGGAAAAGGATCATATGATGAATACTGATATGAAAAAAACATGTGGTGCATCTGCTGGATACCTACCACAAGCGGGCCCGTCAGATCGCCGTTTTGCGCTATGAACTCTCCGACCCCGTGAAGATCACGGAGGAGGAAATGATCGACACCCTGCAGTTTGCCCACCAGGAGGGAGCCGGACATACGGAGGGGCATATCTCCAACAAGACGCCGTACATCGCCCTGAACTACCGGGAGAAGGCCGGCCTTCTCAATGATGAGGCCCCCTGGGCGAGATCGCCGCAGAACTGATGGACCTGGAACAGGAGCAGGCGCGGCTAAGTATTATATCTCCCTGCTGGAACCCCGGCAGGAACTGGTGCTGCGCCGCACCTGCTTCGAGGCCGCGCAGGAGGCGGTGGCCGAGGAACTGGGCGTCACGGTGCGCCGGGTCAGGACATCAAGGCGCAGGCCGTCGGTGAACTTGCGGAAATGTACGGCCTGACCGCAGGACGGAAGTAAGCCGGCGCGCCGCTTCGTCTTTCCTGCGGGAAACCTTCGGGGAAAGATGTGGGCGCAAAGTCTTGCAACTTCGTCCGCCTCTATGGTATGATTAGGCTGCAAAAAAGAAATGCTCTCGGGCGCTGCCCGAAGGGCATTTTTCTTTGCCCGGAGAGGCGGCCTGCATAGTCCGGCCGCCTGTTTCATATCCATGACAATGAGATAAAGGAGGCTGCGGTCATGATGGATGAAAAGCGGATCTTGGCGGAATATGAACGGCTACGCGACATGGATATACGCACCGTTGATCCCGGCAATGTGGCGGACATCAGCGAAATTCGGATCGATCTGGATCTGCCACCCGAGTGGCGGGCGGCAGAACTGGTGCGCCAGATGAAGGAAACCCCTTTGTCTATCGCTGCGGGGATGTCCTTGTCAAGACCTCTTTTGCCGGAACAGCGCCCTCAGTCCATTCTGGAGGTGCCTGGAAAAACGGTGAGCGCCGCTCGGGGCGCTGCAGGACAGCCTGTCCGGTCTCGGATGGATTTTCCCCCATCACCTGGATGCGGGAAGATGGGACGCTGACCTTCCGGGGAGTTTATGAGGACGCCGTGGCGCGCCTTTTTCGTATGAATGCTCCGGCACCCTGCCGGAGGACGCGGGGCAGGGGCGCAGGCGGGCGGCTGGGGCAGTACACCTCCCGGGCGCCCGGCGGCAGGATTTTCCCCCGCCGGGGCTGCGAGTGCGTCCTGGGCCGGCTGTGGGCCTATGAGTCCTTCGGCCTTGTGCCCTTGGAATGGACGCGCCGGTACGGCAATGTGTCCAGAGCAAAATAAATCCCAACGGCACAAAAGTCCGTCCTTTACATCCCTCTGAAAATCTGATATACTGAACGCGGATCAAATCAGCATAATGGAATGTGTTCTGTAAGAGCCACCTTGATGACCTTGCCGCGTTTGCGGTATGCATCGAGGAGGTTTTTATGGAATTTTTTTATTGTTACGGGTACGGGCGCCTCTCCAGGGGAGGACTATCAGAGGACCGGCGTCCGGGATGAGCAACAGCATCAAAAACCAGCGGGATCTCATCCACAAGTTCGTTTCAGACCGGCCCGAACTGCAGCTGGTCATGGAGGGCTACGACGACGGCTATACCGGAACCAACTTTGACCGGCCCCATTTCCAGGAGATGATCGAGGCCATCAAAGCCAAAAGATCAACTGCGTCATCGTCAAGGACCTGTCCCGCTTCGGCAGGGAGTCCATCGAGGGCGGGCGCTATATGGAGAAGATGTTCCCCCCGCCATGGGCGTGCGGCTGATCTCCATTGTGGAGAACATCGACACCCTGCACACCGACGCCGCCACCAGTTTTATCATCGGTGAAAAATCTCATCAATGACACCTACTGCCGGGACACCTCCATCAAGGTGCGCAGCCATTTCGATGTCAAGCGGCGCAACGGCGAGTTCATCGGCTCCTGGGCGGCCTACGGATACCGCAAGGACCCGGAGAACAAAACCATCTGGTGGTGGATGAGGAGGCCGCCGGCCATGTGCAGGGACATCTTCGCCTGGCGTATTGCCGGCCAGAGCTGCCAGTCCATCGCGGACCGGCTCAACAGCCTGGGCGTCCTCTCGCCCATGGAGTACAAGCGCGCCTGCGGGATCAAATACGGCTCGGGCTACCAGGTACACGCCAAGCCCCTGTGGTCGGCTGTGGCGGTGCGCCGTATCCTGCAAAACGCCGTCTACCTGGGCATCATGGAGCAGGGCAAGCGGACCACGCCCAACTACAAGGTGAAAACCGTGATCCACCGCCCCCGGAGGAGTGGATGCGGGTGGAGGGCACCCATGAGGCCATCATCAGCAGGACTGATTATGAACTGGTGCAGCGCCTCATGCTCACGGATACCGGTGCGCCCCCGGGGAGAGCACGGTGTATCCGCTGGCCGGCCTTTTTGTGCTGCGGCGACTGCCTGAGCACCATGGCCCGCCGGACCAGCCGGGGCGAGGGGAAAAACGCAAAGCGGTACATCTACTATGCCTGCATCGCCAACCGGGACAACAAGGATGTCTGCTCTTCCCACAGCATCAGCGAGGCGAAACTGGAAGCCGCCGTGCTGGCGGGGATCAATGTGCATGTCGCCTCTGTGATGCAGGTGCGGGAGGCCCTTGCCGCCATTGCCCGCCGCCCGCTGCAGAAGATCACGGCGGAGCGGCTGGACCGGCGGCTGAACACCCTGCGCGCCGAACTTGCCAAGAGCATGGAGGTCAGGGACTCACTGTACCGCCGCTATGCGCTGGGCGAACTCTCCGCGGAGGATTTCGAGGCGTTCAAGCGCATTTTTACCGCCGACTGCGAGCAGGCCGAGAGCGTGCCATCGAAACGCAGCAGCGGGAACTGGAAAAGATGCTCTCGTGCAGTGACCCAGACAGCCCGTGGATCACACACTTCCAGCAGTACGGGAGCTTTGAGACCCTGGACCGCACCACCGCCGTGCGCCTCATCGACCGCATTTTTTGGTCTATGAGGGGGACGGATCGAGATCGTCTTCCGCTACCAGGATGAATACCTGGCCGCCATGAAGTATCTGGCCATGCACCAGGAGAGCGATTCGTATCGGGAGGCGGTGTAGGCCATGGCGAGGAAGAGCAGAAAGGAACTCATCGCCACCCTCCGGGCAGGCGCCGTGCCGGAAAAGGCGCAGAGCGCCGCTGTGGAGGAGGCGCCGCGCCAATATAATGCCGGGGCATACGCCCGCCTGTCCGTGCTGGAGACGCGGGACAAGAAGGACAGCGAAGCTTTGCAAAACCAGAAAGCCCTGCTGCGGGAGTACATCGCGGAGCACCGGAACTTCGGCTTGCCCGCGAATACGAGGATAACGGGGAGACGGGCACGAACTTTGAGCGGGGAAGGTTTCAGAGCCTGATCGAGGATGTGCGCCGCGGCCTGATCGACTGCATTGTGGTAAAAGACCTCTCCCGGTTCGGACGGGACCATGTGGAGGTGGAGCACTACCTGCAGCACATCTTTCCCCACCTGGGCGTGCGCTTTATCGCCATCAGCGACGGGTATGACAGCGCCGATGCGTCCACCTTCGACCGGCTGACGGTGGCACTGAAAAACATCGTCAACAACATCTATTCCAAGGACATCTCCCTGAAATCCGGCGGCGTGCTGCGGGAAAAGCAGGCCCGGGGCGAGTTCATCGGCGCATACGCCTCCTACGGCTATATCAAAGACCCCGGGACCGCCACCGCATCATCCCGGACCCGGAGACCGCGCAGGTGGTGCGGGAGATCTACCGGCGCAAACTGGAGGGCCAGGGCGACACCGCCATCACCCGCTGGCTCAATGCCTCCGGCATCCTTTCACCCTCCTGCTACCGCTATCAGAAGGGCATCATCCGGGATGAGCGGTACGCGCAGCCCAAGCCGTGGCTGGTGCAGACCGTCAAGAACATCCTGCGCAGCGAGGTCTATCTGGGCCACATGGTGCAGGGCCGGCGCATCTGCGAGTTCTATGCCAACCGCCCGGACCGGATGCTGCCGCAGGACAGAGTGGACTGTGGTGAAAAACACCCACGAGCCGCTGGTCTCTCAAGAGGACTTTGACCGGGTACAGGAGATCAACCGCAAGGCAAAGGCGGCCTATCACGCCAATCTTGGGAAATACGATGCCCTGGGGAAAACCGAAAACCTGCTCAAAGGCCTTGTGTTCTGCGCCGACTGCGGCCGGCCGCTGGTGCGCTATAAGCAGGTGACCTCAAGGGGAAGTATGTGCATTATTACTATCTGTGCCCGAACTACGCCGCGCAGCTGGAACGCAGCGGCTGCACTTACAAGTTTGTACCGGAAGAAAAACTGATTGGCGCGGTGGAGTCTATTGCTGCAAAGGAGATCATGCTGGCGGCTGATCTGGAGGCGCTGGCCATGCAGAAAGCCGCACAGCACCTTGCGGCCTCTGAAGAAGCCGGGCGGGCGCTGAAGGGGCGCTGGCCGAACAGAATAAACTGCACGCCCTCCGGGAGCGCCTGCTGCGGGACTACCTGGCCAAGCTGATGGATCAGCGGGACTATGAGCGCATCCGAGCCAAGTATCAGGCGGAGGAGGATGATTTGAATACCCGGATCAAAGGACTTCGCGCCAAACAGCGGGAGGAAAAACAACTGCTGACCCAGGGCAATCCTTGGTTTTCGGCCGTTTCCTCCTGCTCGTTGCCCTTCTCCCTGACAAAAAACGGCAAAATTGCTGATCGAGCGCATCACGGTATATGACAATACTCGCTGGGAGATCACATTCCGTTTCCGGGATGAGCGGCAGGCCATTCTGAAGGACGCCATGAGAGAGGAGGCGCGGACATGACCATCGCAAAATATATCCGCCTTTCTTCGGCGGACGAGGCTGCCCGCTTCGGTGAAAAGGAAGAGAGTAACAGCATCGTCAATCAGCGAAGGCTCCTGGACGGCTATATCGCAGCAAGCCCGGAGTTTGCCGGGTGGCGGGTGCTGGAGTTTCAGGATGACGGAAAAAGCGGCACAAACCTCAACCGGCCCGGCATCCAGGCGTTGCTGGCACACGCCAGACAGGGTGAGATTGATTGCGTCATCGTCAAAGACCTCTCCCGACTGGGCCGCAATCATCTGGACACTGACGACCTCCTGGGGATGGTCTTTCCCTTTTTGCAGATCCGGTTTATCTCGCTCAATGATATGTACGACAGCGCGCTGCAGGTCTACGGCACAGCGGGCAACATAGACACCGGGATGCGCAACATCATCAATCAGATGTATAGCCAGGATCTCTCTCAGAAGGTCAAACTGGCCAGGAAACAGTACGCCAAACGCGGGCAGTCCACTGCGGCTTACTGCTGTTTCGGCTATATGAAATCGCCGGAGGACAAGCACCGCCGGATTCCAGACCCGGAGGCCGCTGAGGTGGTGAGAAAGATTTTCAATGCGTGTATTGCCGGAAAAAGCACGGTGCAGATCGCAAACCAGTTGAACGCTGAGGGTGTACCGACCCCGACACAGCGGAAACGGCAACTTGGCGCCAGACGGAAGAACTGGAACTCGGAACGGGAAAACAATGAATGGCACTACGGACAAATCCATCGCATTCTCCGTGACGAGCAGTATACCGGCAAGTTGATCGCCGGCAAGACGGAGCGCCGTATTCTAGGGGATGCCAACTCCTCCCGCAGATGTGATCCATCGGGTGGGTCGTGATTCCGGATGCGTTTGAGGGGATCGTTACGCAAGAACAGTTCGATGCGGCGCAGCGACAACTGGCGCAGTCACGGAGCAGAAAAGCGGTGTCCAAAGCGGAACCCGGACAAAAGGAAACAGATACCATGCAGGGGACCTGCTGTGCAGGAAAAGAAATAGCCATCCCCTGTTCTATCGAAAACTGAAGTGCGGCATCTGCGGCTTGGCTCCGGTGAGGAAGAGAACGGCGAGGCCGTATTATCAATGCGACACCAAAGCATGGAACAGTGCCGAGGGTTGTGAGTTTGTTCTGATTTTCGAGGACGAACTTAAAATGGCGGTCCTGGCCTCAATCCGGTTCCAGGCCCAGTTGGCCCGGAAACTGCAAAAGCACATGGAATCCTGTGAACGCAGGCAGCACAGCGGCAAAGGCAGGAAACGGGAACTGTCGCTTCAAAAGAAACTGGATGGTCTGGATGTACAGAGGAAGAAACTCTATCTTGATTACCATGCGGGGGCTTTGAGTAAGGAAAAGTTTGATGCCGCAAGCGAAACAATCAGCGCCAAGTGGAGAGAGTGCCAACAGGAACTTGCCGTCCATTCCGCTGTAAACGGCGGTCCCGACATGGCAATGTGCCGGGAGGAAATGGATACGCTGATACAGTTGAGTAATCTTCGCAGTCTTGACCGTGAGATCGTGGACAGGCTGATCCGCACCATCCGGATTTTTGAAGACAGAAGAATTGAGATCGTGTGGAATTTCTCGTCACCGTATGCCACACTTATCGAGGGTTATGAAAGGAAGGACAATCGTGAGGGAACAAAGTAAAGAGTTCACCGTTGCGGTGTATGCAAGGGTCGCAACTGCGGGGCAAATGGAGACCGAACAGGACCAGCATTTGCGGCAGCATCAAATTACATATCTTCGAGGTCTTGCGGAGAAATTTGGCTGGCATGTAGCCGGAGAGTTTTCTGACTGTTGCCATGGCAGAGGAACTGAGCGACCGGCGCTCAATGCCATGCTGGATTTTCTCTCTCACGGCGGGCCAAATGCTGTCCTTGTAAAAAATGAAGGTCGGCTGGGTCGGGATGTGCGTGTAGTGGAGGAGATCGAACGCAAGATTCACGCTTGCGGCGGTAAAGTCTTTTTATGCCGATAGGATTCAAAACGTGTTGGAGAAATGTTAAAATGCTAAATGCGGTATGTGATAAATTCCTTCGGCACAAGATCGTAAAAACCTTCCGTCCATTCTGAACACTGAGGGCCTTAAGTGTTCGGTGTGGGGCAAAGAAGTGGCCCGTTTTTATGCCGTTGACAAAAAAAACAGAAAAATCCCACTCCCACACTTGACACTTTAGGATGAGGACTACTCTGGGGCCGACAGCCTGCGGCCTGACTTCAACCGGATGATCCGGGCGGCCCAGGAAAAGAAGTTTCAGATCCTCCTCTGCAAGAGCCAGTCCCGGTTTACCCGGGACATGGAATTGGTGGAGAAGTACATCCACGGCCTGTTTCTCATCTGGGGAATCCGTTTCATCGCCGTGGCCGACAACGCCGACACGGAGATCAAGGGCAACAAAAAAAGCCCGCCAGATCAACGGGCTGGTCAACGAGTGGTATCTGGAGGACCTGTCGGAGAACATCCGCATGGTCTTTGACATGAAGCGGCAGCAGGGGCAGTACATCGGCGGTTTTCCTATCTACGGCTACCGAAAGGACCCGGACAACAAGGGCCATCTCCTGGTGGACCCAGAGGCGGCGGAGGTAGTGCGGCAGATCTTTAGCTGGTCCCTTGAGGGCCACGGCAAAAGCAGAGCATTGCCCATATGCTCAATGATCTGGGGGTGGTTAATCCCACCCGGTATAAGGCGGAGCGGGGCTGGGACAGCAACCACTTCTGCAAGCAGGATTTCGGGCTCTGGAACAAGAACACCGTATGGCGGATCCTCCGTAATGAGATCTACACCGGCGTCATGGTGCAGGGCCGGACCAAAAAGGCCAGCTACAAATCCAAGGCCATTATCGTCATGCCCCGGGACCGCTGGTTCCGGGTGGAGGGCACTCATGAGGCCATCATCGACCGGGAGACCTTTGAGACCGTCCAGCGGAATCTGGACATCCGCTCCCGGGAGGACGGCACCGGCATGGTGCACCCCCTGGCGGGCCTTGTGAAGTGCATGGACTGCGGCAGCACCATGAGCAAGACCTCCAATGGGAAAAAAGGGGAAAGAACGGGTGTATTATCTGCGCTGTAAGCTCTATGCCGACAGCGGGACAAAAAGTTGTGTACCCGCCACTCCATTCGGCTGGACCGGCTGATAGAACTGGTTTCCCAACGCATCCGGGACTACATCGGGGCGTACTACCATTTGGAGGAACTGGAGCTCCCTGCCACCAAAGGACGACCACCGGGAGGCCCTGCTGCAGGAGCAGAAGACCCTGAGTGCCCAGTTGGAGAAGCGGAGCATGGCCCTGAAAAACCTGTACCTGGATAAAGGTGTCCGGTGTGCTCAGTGAAGGACAGTTCGTGGAACTGAACCAGGATTTTCTGGCGGAAAAGAGCCGCCTGGAGCGGCGGCTGGCCCAGATTGATCAGGAGTTCTCCGAGCAGGAGCAGCCCCGCAATCAGGAAGAGGTCATGGCCAAGGCCCGGGAGTTACTGGAACTTAAGGCCCTCCCCCGGGAGCTGGCGGTGATGCTGATCGAGAAGATCGAGATCGGTGAGCAGGATCAGGGAGACGGGGCGGCAGGAGGTCAAGATCCATTGGAAATTTAAGAAATATGGGGTCCCCGCCGAAGCCCAGCGGCAGCGGGTTCGGTGGGAGAGGAGCCGCGCCGGAATGAGTGCGCTTTCGCAGCAAGGCGGAAGCGAAGGATATGAAGGCCGCGGCGACGAGGTGTCCCTAAAGGGACAATACCCATGTGGTGGAGCCGAAATATCCAGGGGTGGTGGAGCAGTACATCAATCTGGGGAAGTGCTATGACCACAACGGGATGGAGGACTCCGCACCGCCATTATTTCCTGTATGCGAGGCTACAAAGGGGGGCACTACCAGCGGGCATACCGCTGTCTGGATGCGGCTGCCGAGCTGATGTACGACGTCCGCTCCACCTTGGACTCCGACGCGCTGGAGGAAAAGCTGTCCAAACGCGCCCGGGGCATCCTGGATCGGGAGCTGAAGCCCCGGAAGGGGGCGCCCGCCGGCACGGTGAAACAGCGTTTTCTCGGCGCCGTCACCCACCGCGGGCAGATGTGCCTCTGGGGGACAGTGGAGTGCCAGTGCCAGCGGATCTATGAGCTCTCCGACCGGTATGGCGGCCCCACCGAATGCTGGCCCATCTGCTCTCGGGTACCCTGAAGGCAGGCTATGATGTGGTGGCCTGCCCCTCTCCCATGGCGCCGGACCGGCTGGAACACCTGCTCATCCCCAGCTCTCCCTGGCCTTTCTTTCCTCCTCCCCGGCGCACCCCTACCCCCCGGCAAGGCCTATCGTCGCCTCCTTCTGGACAACGCCGTCTCCGCCGATCTGCTCCGCCGCAGCAGGCCCCGGCTGCGCTTCTCCCAAAAGATCACCAGCGCCCTGATGGATGAGGCTGTGGATTCCCTCTCCCAGGCCAAGGCCATGCACGACGACCTGGAGGCCCTCTATCACCCCTATGTCAACTTCGAACTGGTAGACGAGACCGCCCTCGCCATTGCTGCGGAGCTCTCCCTCCTTTGAAAAGCTGTTTTCTACAGCAAAGCGGCACGCCGTCCCAGATGGCGTGCCGCTTTGTTATGGTGGTCCCCTATAAAAAGGGGCCCATCCCTCAGATCTTCTCTCCTACCACTTGGGCCTTGATCAGGTTGGTGGTCGCTCTGCCCGATGGGCACACCGGCAGTGATCACCACTGTATCCTCTGCGGACACCACCTCTTCCTTCCTTTCTGGCACACTCCACACACAGGGGAAAGCAGGCGGTCTGTGGAGTCCACTGACCCGAACAGGAATGGGTGGACACCCCAGGTAATGGCCAGCTGGCGGCGCACCCGCTCCGTAGTGGTGAATGCGGCGATGGTGCAGCCTGGGCGGAAGCGGGAGATTACCCGGGCAGAGTTTCCCGACTGCGTGGCCACTAGGATGGCCTTCGCCTCCAGATCCAGTGCCGTAGTGCAGCAGCTGTGGCTGATGGCATCGCTGATGGGGCGTTCCGCCCGCTTGGAGAACCCCATCTTCTGGAACCTGCCCCAGTAGTTGATGGCCTGCTCCGCCGCCAGCACAGTGTCCGCCATGGTGCGCACAGCCTCCAGGGGATATTTGCCCGACGCGGTCTCCCCAGAGAGCATGACGCAGGAGGTCCCATCGAATACAGCATTTGCCACGTCGGAGACCTCCGCCCGAGTGGGTCTGGGGTTTCTCATCATGGAGTCCAGCATCTGGGTGGCCGTGATGACCGGCTTCCCTGGTGAATACACTTGGCGATCATCTCTTTCTGGAGCACGGGCACCTGGCAGGCAGGCACCTCCACCCCCAGGTCTCCCCCGGGCCACCATCAGCCCGTCTGAGGCCTCGATGATCTCGTTCAGGTTGTCCACACCCTCCAGGTTCTCGATCTTGGAGATAATCCTGATCCCCTGTCCACCGTGCCGGCACAGTTCCTCCCCGGATATCCTCCACATCCTCCGCCTTGCGGACAAAGGAGGCCGCCACATAGTCAAAGTCCTGCTCCGCCGCGAACCGGAGGTCCTCCCGGTCCTTTTCCGTCAGCGCCGGCAGATGGATATGTACGTTGGGGATGTTGATGCTTTTTGTTGTTGGAGAGAGCGCCCCCGTTCTCCACCTCACAGTGGATCTCCGGCCCTCTCACCTCTTTGACCAGCAGATCCACCAGTCCGTCGTCCACCAGGATGTGACAGCCGGGCTCCACTTCGTTTGCCAGGTTCTGATAGGTCACTGACACCCGTCCGGCATCGCCCTCTACCTCTTCCGTGGTCAGGATGAAGGGGGCGCCCCGTTCCAGGCTCACCGGGCCGTCCCGGAAGGCCTTGATGCGGATCTCCGGGCCCTTCGTGTCCAGAATCGTGGCCACCGGGCGCCCCAGCTCATCCCGCACCCGCTTCAGCTTTTGCAGCGTGGCCAGCTGGGACTCGTGCGTGCCATGGGAAAAGTTGAATCTTGCCGCGTTCATGCCAGCCAGAATCAGCTGGCGCAGGGTCTCCTCATCGTCCACAGAGGGCCCCAGTGTGCATATGATCTTTGTCTTTCTCAATTCAGGCATAACTGTTACCTCTTTCCCTGTTTCCTTGCAATTGTCTCGCTTCTTCCGCCCCTATCATACTACATTTTTTGCCGTTTGAATATTTGTTTTCTGTTAAAATCCCGGGGAACGGGGGCGCGGTGCGGCGAGAAAAACTGCGGCTGCTATTTTCGAAATCAGACAGTTTAGACAAATCAGCGTTTTCCTCTTGACGCACTCCGGTTTTCTGCGTATAATATTTAAGCACATATCTCAGCGCAGCAAAATTATGTTTTTATTCCGTGTGCGCCGTCTGCCCGCTTCCAGAGCCAGTCATCCCAGACAGGGCCCAGACGTTTCTGATACGCTGGAATAAGCTCAGTCGGTAGAGCAGCTGATTCGTAATGATGAGGTCAAAACGGGTCTGAACCCCTGAAAGCCTTGGGCACAATAGACACGAAATTTCGGTTGCCAGAAGTTTTCCACAAATGGGGTTTATTTGGGGTTTATTTTCAACGGAAGCACACGACAATACACAAATGCTGGTGTGGCTCAATGGCAGAGCACGTCACTCGTAATGACGGGGTTGTGGGTTCGATTCCCACCACCAGCTCCATAGGAAAGGCCGCAGGAAACTTAACTTCCTGCGGCCTTCTTCTTTACTTCTTGAGATTTCACTTCACTTGTGTGTTCACTTTCCGGAGTTACCAGGTCGCTGAAGCGGTCAAAGACCTGGTCGGCCTTGGCCTCTGCTTCTGCGATGACATGGGCATAGATATTGCTGGTGGTGCTGGCTTGGGCATGGCCCAACTTGTGGGAGACTACCACCAGCGGTGTGCCATCAGCGATCATCAGACTGGCGTATGTGTGCCGGAGGGAATGGACAGTCACCTTTGGTAGTCCCGTCCGCTTCACAAATTTTGTGAACCACTGGCTCACGGAGTCTGGAAATAGGGGGCTTCCTTCCTCGTTGGTGAATACTCGGCCATCCTTATCCTTCCATGCGTCCCCCAGGGCCTCACGCTGCGCATCCTGCCAGCGCTTATATCCAACAGGAGCAGAACCGCGGTGCGGGAGATCCGGAGCGACCGTTCGCTGCTGGCAGTCTTTGGCGTATCGGCATAGCAGCCTACGGTCGGTAGGTAATTCCAGGTCTGACGGATATAGAGCAGCTGCTCATCCAGATCCACATCGCACCAGCGCAGCCCCAGAAACTCTGCCCTTCGCAATCCGGAGAGCAGGTCGATGTGATAACTGCCCGCCAGAGGATGCGCTCCTCCTGCAGCAGTTCCAGAAGGCGCCGAGCATCGGGCTCATCCAGGTAGGCAGCCCGCCGGTAGGCGATGCTTGGAAGGTCGGCGCGCTCTGCCGGATTCCGCTCGATATACTTCCACTTCACCGCCCGGAACAGGACGGCGGATAGAACCCGGTGGTAGGTGTGGATGGTGCCGGGCTTTAGTGGAGTGTCATCGTGCTGGCGGACAAATAGGGTATCATAAGGGATGGACAGTTTTTCGGAAATCGTCAGGGCTGGCCTGGGCGATGCTGTGCCCCTCCTTCAGCTGCTTGAAGCTCCAAACAGAGAGACCGGTTTGCCGGGAGAGTTCCGCCATGGAGACGCCGCGCTCTTTCATCCACTGGCCAAACTCTACTTTTGGCTTGGCCATGCAACGGGATCGCATCCCGGCCTCCTGCAGGTTGGCATAGAAGGCGGCGATATGGCCTGGCTTCAGATCCTTCAGGCGGATATGGCCAAAGGGCCTGGTTGATCACGGCCATCTTCTCCTCATACCCGAATGCGGTCTTTTTCTTCAGGTTGGGTCTGGCGTATTGTTCCAGGAAGATCTTCGTGAAGTCCACCAGCCGGATGTTGCCGTTCTGGGTCACCTGATGCCGCACCCGCTCCTCAAAGAGCGTAGCCTCTCGGTTCAAGGCCTTCTCGATCTGGCGCTTAGTCATCCCCGGCTCCGGCGTCCAGGTCATCTTCTCCCGGATCTGCCGGCCGTTGATATCATACCCGTTGGATACGATGATCCGGTAACTATTCCCTCGCTTTTCAATTGTGGCCATAATTTATTGAACCGTCCTTTCCATTCTTGCCACCCCGCTTTTCCTGTGGTAGAATGGAAAGGCAAAGTTGATCTCTGGTTGTGGCGATCTTCTTTCGTAGTGGTTAGTGGATAAAGGACTTTGCATCGCCGTCCGGGTGTGTGGTAGCTCCCGGACGGCTTTTTTGCGTAGGTCGAATCGCATCTGGGGTGGCTTCCCTGCCGGCCTTCATCCGTTGAGGCTCAACCAGAAAACGACCATCAGAACATCGGAGTCAACATTGAAGGCGTTATACATGCCGCCGAAATCAATAACTGCCTCAGGGCAGGATCTCCATAAAGGCCTCGGCATCTTCAACATATTTTTCAAACCAGGGGTAAACAGAGGTGATGAGATAGGCACAATCTTGGTAATGGTCGGATACCTTCTTCAGACCCAACCATCTCTGCGAGACTAGAGTCGATCTCTCCGTCCCGAATATCATCCATCATTTCTGCGTGTTTTTGAGCTCTGGTCATCAGCATAAGAAACCGAACCGTCATCATTCAGAGTAGAGACTTAAAGCCTTCCTCTATTGACTGCTTCATCAAGGCTTTCTTGAAGTGTTGTGCCTTCATCAAAGAACTCGGCAGGAACGGTAAACTTACTTCACGCAGCCCCTTGTCGACATATGCCATCAGAAGAATTGTCTGCTGTGCCATTTGGCATTTTCGGTACCAGTGATTCGGATCCTTCCAAACTGGGAATCTGGGACACTGTCTTGGCAGGCATCCGACAACCGGTCAGCAAAAGCAGTGCAAAATGTGAAAACAGAGAGTCTTTTTCATAATGCATCCTCCTATATTTTCCACCAATATGGCGGGATTTTTTTTTCTGAAAATCGACAACAATCACCCGATCTCCTCGCTGACCATATCTTCTTGCCGATAGGGCTTTAAGGCAGTATCCACGATCTCACGGATTGGGGAGTCAGCGCGCAGATAGGACTGGACCAGGATGCGGATATTCTCCAGCTCAGAAGCACCCAGATTATCAACCAATCCAATAAGAGTCAGCAGTTCCGGCGTGCTGTTCCGATCCATGGCTTTGTAATACAGGAGGGCTACTTTGTCGCCCTGGATACGGAGATCAGACGCTGTGTGCTCCAGAACCAAAAAGTCGGAACATATCTTCTTTGGCCTGGGTGCGACCACTCTGGTTTTCCTCACCCTGATATTTAAGCAAATCATCAAGGTCAACTCGTTCCATGGGAACATCATATCCCATAAGCCAAGATTCGTTGACATTGAGGGCTCGAGAAATCGCATATACGGCATCCTGTTTACCTTCCCAGTCTCCTTTCGAATAGCGGGTGAGGCTGGACTTACTTATGCCGGTAGCGCGTGATAATTCTGCTTTTGTAATATGCTTGAGTTCCAGTGCTTTGTTTAACCGCTCAGAAAAACTTGATGGCCGATACATCTATACCCCTCCGTCCTTGTTACTGCCATTATATATATCCAGTTGCGAAAAATCAATACCCGTTTTTAGAAAATTTAGATTTATCAATATTCGGTATTGACTTTCTTAAACGGCTGTTGTATAGTGTGACTGCACAGAAGTTGAGAAACATCAACTAAAGAAAGGGGAAAACATATGCCTACCATGGATTATTCGAGACTGAGAGGTCGTATTGCCGAGTGTGGCTTTACACAAAAAAGCCTTGCAGAATCCGTTAGTATTAGTGAAGGGCAGTTTGCCAGAAAATGAGTGGTAAGTATCCATTCAAGCAAACCGAAATTGAGAGAATTTGCGATGTCCTTTCCATCGAGGCCAGTGAAATTAGGGGCCTACTTTTTTTTTCACCTATGAGTTGAGAAATCGCAACTATCAAAGGAGGAAACACGAAATGGCAGACCAAAGATTTTTGAACGCTTATATCCTCGGCGGCGTTATGAAACTGTTTCAGGATTACGACGAGGACGGAGAGAGGGTAAAAAGTAACGTGTGCTGAAGCGGTAGAAGCACTTCAGCACGCAGAGCGCAATCTATAGCAGATTGCCTATGGACTTCTACAGAGAGGCTTTTTACCTCGTGTATATCAGGGTGAGTTTCAGGTTTTCATCCAAAAGGATTTTCTCTCGGCCAAAACCCTATGAGTACCTTTTTGCGATGAAAAATGACCGCTTCAGCATGAACAAGCATTTGAGGCTGTTCAAAAGAACGCCCACGCTGTTGGGATCAAGAATTTCAGCCGCCTATGCGCAATATGCTTCGCACTGGTATTGCCTCTATCACTGGCCGCCAGAGGGAGATCCTGCTTTTGTGGAGTGATGGCCTGAATCAAACCACCATTGCTGGACGGCTCGGTGTTGATAAGTCTGCTGTTTGTAGGACCCTGAAGCGTGCACAGTACAACGTGAAACAACTCACTGAAGCCAGAATGACAGTAGAGCGGCTGCGGGTCGATAACAAGTTGGATGTGTCGGATCCGGAAGTGGGGGAAACTCATCATATCGGCGCTGACGCCTCACCAGGCTGTTTGCTTTTATCTGTACTATTCCGAACGAATGTCAATACGTGAGGTTGGACAACTGCTGCAGATTGATCATTCAACCATTTTTCGGACGATACAGCGGGCACTGGCCAGAATCAGCGATGTCCTTGGAGATAGTATCAACATCTTGGAGAACGTGGAAGATTTGGACGATCTGGTGTTTTTAATCTATTGTAACCTGCGAGATAGATATGAGGATCTTCCGCCTGTTGTGCAGGAGCATGTTAAAAGGACCCCTTCTACTGAGTACATAGCTCATGATAGAACTCCGCATAGTGATAAACATGGATCCATACGAAAGCCAAGACTTCAGATCCGCACGAACCGAAAGCAACCGAGGGGCACGCTGCAGTATGAGCAGCATGGACGCCTGTATCAGATGCTGCAGGAACATTACCGTGGGGTGCAGCTGGCCGGCCGTATTAAGCGCAACCGTTGGAAACATCCTATTGCTCGGTGGCTTGTGGCAATATTTCAGGTCATCAGTAAGCCCAAAAAACCACTGTAGGGAGGGATGCAGGTGTGGAACAGAATGCTGCATTTCCTCAAAGGCTTCAGACCTTGCGCGAGAAACGGCGCCTGAGCCGGCGAACCTTGGCTGAATTGTGTGGATTAAGCAAGAACATGATCAGTTTGTATGAGAGAGGAGAAAAGGCACCGTCTGTCGATGCGCTTATCAACCTGGCTGACTTTTTTGGGGTGTCTACAGACTATCTCCTTGGAAGAAAAAATTTTTAGAGTGCCCACCCACGGTGGGCACGCACCCGAAAATCTATGCTATCGTTTTATCGGGGCATGGATGTACGGGTTTTCTTTTCACCTCCTTTCTACCCGCCGTAGCACCCGAGGCGGGAGGAGTATCGGTGCATCAGATACAGAGCCCGGGCCCATAAAAGTTGGGCCTGGGCTCTTTCAGGTAGGAGGGATTGAATGCTGAAGTCATGTAAATATTGCGGCCGGATTCATCCGAAGGGATGTGTGTGTCCCAAGAAACCTAAACCGGCGAAGCACCGGAACAGTAAAACGGCCGCATTCCGTAAGACCTATGCCTGGCAGAAAAAAAGAGAGCGGATAGTCCGTAGAGATTTCCATCTGTGTCGAGCCTGTAATGAGGGAAGTTACGAGGTGTTTGGAGTTCCTGGCCTTGATCAGGAATTGCAGGTACACCACATCGAGCCGTTGGAAGAACGATTTGACCTGCGTCTGGATGATGGTAACCTCGTGACACTCTGCAGCATGCACCATCGGATGGCTGAGGATGGGGACATTCCACGGGACTACTTGCACGATCTGGCTGTGACATCCCCCGGTGGGGGTAGGCCTGCTGCCCGGGGAGCGTGTCAAGACCAACAGCGGCCCTCTGGACACGATAGATGCCAGAAATGAAAATACGGGCGGGAGGTGATGAGCATGGGAAGACCAGCCAAGTCGGTTACGGTGAGCAGCGGAAAAATTGGCGAAGGCGAAAAAGTAGCCAGGCAATGGGTTGAGGATCAGCTGAAAGGGGCCGGAAAGCCTGAGGCGCCGTCAGGTCTGACGGAGCAGCAGCAGGGAAATCTTCGGTTTTATCGTTGACGGCCTGGTGGAGAGCGAGATCCTGGGCAAGATGGATGTTTTTGTCCTGGAGAGTACGGCCATCGCCGTGGATCGGCTCCGCGCCATCAACAATATGATTGACACGAACCCGCAGCTCATCATCAACACGGCGCTTCAGAACAGCCGGGCCAAATATCAGAGCGACTTGTGGCGGGGGTGCAATGAACTGTGCCTGTCGCCCCAGGCCAGGGCAAAGATCGGCGGTCTGGCAGCCCAGAAGCAGAAAGAGAGCAAGGATCCGCTCCTGGAGGTCCTGAGGGACGATGATTAAAGAAAGCCGCGCCTATCGGTATGCCAAGTGGTGTGTGTCGCGGGGCAACCGGAAGGTCGGTAAATATGTCAAACTCCAGGCCAGGAAGTGGCTGAAAATCGCAGACGGCCGCCACAAGAAGGCCTATATCAGTGAAAAGTCCTATCGGAAGATCTGCAAGCTGCTCAAACTCATGGTTCACCCGGATCTTCACTGCTCCATGTACGACGGACTGGAGGATTACGCCTGGTTTCTGATCGTGGCTGTATTCTGCACCAGATGTCGGGAGGATGACCGGCGGTTTTATCAGACCGCCATTCTTGAAATCGCCCGTAAGAACTTCAAGACCTTCAATTCCGCAGTCATTTTCATCCTCGGGATGTTGACGGAGCCGCGCTTTTCCCGGTTCTTCTCCGTGGCTCCGGACTATAAGCTGTCCTCCGAACTGCGGCTGGCCGTCCGGAAGATCATCAAGGTGTCACCGGCGCTGCGAGACCACTTCAAGGTCAACCGGGATATGATCACCTGCCTGATCAACGAAATTGAGTACACGCCCTTGGCCTACTCTAATGACGGCATGGATGGCCGCCTGGCCAACATCTTCCTGGCTGATGAGGCCGGTGCTCTGGACAGCTACCCCGTGGAGGCCATGCGCTCCTCACAGATCACCCTGGTCAATAAACTGGGCATCATCATTTCCACCCAGTACCCTAACGACAACAATGTCATGATCGATGAGATCGACATGGCCAAGAAGGTTCTGGATGAGGTTCTGGACAAGGAGAACATCTTTGCCCTCCTGTATGAGCCGGACGATGCACTCCGAAAGCGCTGGGAGAAGGATGACCTGGTCATCTTCCAGGCCAATCCCGTGGCCGTGAACAACCGGGAGGTCTTTTGAGTCCATCAAAGAACTGCGGGCGGCGGCAATTCTCTATGAGAACAAGCGGGAAAACTTCCTGTGTAAGCACTGCAACATCATGTATAAGGGGCCTGGGCGTCGAGGGCTATGTGGATGTCCAGAAGGTCAAGCGGTGTCGGGTGACGGAGGATCTGGAGTTCTGGAAGGGGCGCCGGGTGTGGGTCGGCTTTGACCTGTCCCAGACAGATGATAATACTTCCGTGGCCATGGTCACCGAAGCGGACGGCGTGATCCACGCCAAGGTCTGGGGCATTCTTCCCAAGGAGCGCCTGGAGGTCAAAAGCAAACGGGAGAATGTGGACTACAAGAAGCTGATCGCCGAAGGTGCCTGCTTTGCTGAAGGCGAAGAGGTCATCGACTACGATTTCGTGGAGCGATGGATTCTCGGAATGGCCGAGCGGTTCGGCGTCGAGGTGGTACAGGTGGGCTATGACCGCTACAACGCTATCTCCACCGTCCAGAAACTGGAGGCCAATGGCATGGAGTGCGTGGAGGTCAAGCAGCACTCGTCTGTGCTGCACCCGCCAACCAAACTCCTGCGTGAAGCTATCCTGAAACGGGAGTTCGCCTATGACGAAAACCGGCTTTTGGAGATCAACTTCCAGAATGCCCGCTGCACAGAAGACACGAATTTGAACAAGTATGTGAACAAAAAAGCGGTCTGCCGGCAAGGTGGACATGGTGATCTCCATCATCATCGCCCTGTATCTGATGCAGGCAGACATGCTTTCCAATACGGAACTGAGCTGGGGTATCCAGGTGATTTGAGGTGAGAGAAATAGGGCTTTTTGATTTGTTTCGGGTGGAAACCCGGCAGCAGGAACAGGTGGTAGACGAGGCAAAGCCTGGACACCGCTCTGCGCACTGCCATGGGCAGCCGCGCCATCACGGTCAGTTCGGCCCTGAATATCCCGGCGGTAAGCAGCAGCGTCTCGTTTATCGCCGGAACGGTGGCCTCGCTCCCAATCCGGCTCTACCGGACGGAGAACGGACGGTCGGAAGAGGTCGTAGACGACTACCGGCTGCGGCTTTTGAACGAGGAGACCGGCGATCTGCTGGACGCTTTCCAGTGGAAATGCACCCTCGTGCGGGATTACCTGCTTCCCGGCAACGGATATACCTATGTGGACTGGGCGGGCAACATGATCCAGGGCCTGTACTATGTGGATCCCCTGCAGGTCAGCGTGGAAATCGGCGCAGACCCCATATTTAAGACGGCCCGTTTTTTTGTTGGGGGCAATTCCTATCGGGATTTTGAGATCATGCGTGTGCTCCGGAACACCAGGGACGGCGTGACCGGCGTCGGCGTGGTGACTGAGAGCCAGATCCAGCTGGAAACCATGTTCAACGCCCTGAAATATGAGAACCGGATGGTGCGCACAGGGGCAAAAAGGGCTTTCTGAAGGTGGAACCGGGGAAAAAGGTGACCCAGGCTATCCTGGATCAGCTCCGGAGCAGCTGGAGGAAGATGTACGGCTCCGATTCCGAGGAAACCACGGTCATTTTGAACGACGGCGTGGATTTCAAAGACGCCGGGCAGACCGCTGTGGAGACCCAACTCAACGAGAACAAGGAAACCAACGGTCATGAGATCTACAAGATTTTTTTCCATTGTGCCCACTGTCCTGGAGGGCGGTGCCAGTGCGGAAGATCTGAAGAATACAGTGCGCTTTGCCATTCAGCCGGTGGTCAAGGCCCTGCAGCTGGCAATCAACCGGTTCTGCCTGCTGGAGAACGAGAAGGGGTCTCTAACATTTGAGGTGGATATGGACGCTCTGGACGGCACCGATATGCTGTCCCGTTACCAGGCCTATGAGATTGCCGTGAGAAACGGCTGGATGCAGCTGGACGAGGTTCGCTATGATGAGGGCCGGAACCGCTGGGCCTGAAATTTATTCGCCTTGGATTGGATACCGTCATCTATGATCCGGAATCCAAAATGATCTATACGCCCAATACCAAGGAATGGGCAACCATTGAGCAGAAAGGAGGAGGTGAGCCGATTGCAGATTGAGATCCGGGCAGACAAGAAGAGCATGGCAGTCCGGGGCTATGTCAATGTAGTTGGGCGGGACTCCCGGGTACTCCACGACAAAAACCGGGCCGTATGTGGAGCAGATCGTGCCCGGCGCCTTCGCCAAAGCCCTGGCCGCCAACAGCAATGTGGAGCTCCGTTTCAACCACCGGAAGGTTCTGGACAATGAGGACATGGAGCCCGGGAGGACAACATTGGCCTGAAGGCCAGCGTGGTCGTGACCGACAACGATGTCATCGCTGCGGCCGAACGCAAGGAACTGCGCGGATGGTCCTTCGGTTTCGTAAAACAGAAGGATCACTGGAAGACCGATGAGGACGGTACCCGGCACCGGTTCGTGGATGAACTGGAACTGCGGGAGATATCCATCCTGGATAAGACGCCGGCCTATATCGCCACCAGCATTGAGACCCGGGGGAAGAGGAAATCCTGGTGGAGTTCCGGGCTGATCAGCCGCTGGAGGACGGGGTGGATTACATCCGGCAGACGGAGACCACCACGGAAACCAAGACCACGACACTGACTCCGGGCGATGAGAGCACCATGTTCTGCGCCCAGAAGACCATCGAAATCTATAAGCTGAAAAGGAGAATGTGATTATGCCGTTCAACCTGAAGAAACTGTCCGAGCGCCGGGTGGAGCTGATGACTCAGCTGGAGAACCTGGTCAAGACCTGTGAGACCGAAACCCGCGCCTTCAACGAGGAGGAGCAGAAGCAGTACAGTGATATTCTGGCCGAGGTGCGCTCCATCGACGCCACCCTGTACGCTGCGGATCAGGGCGCCGCGCTGCAGAAAGTGGAGCGCCGCCGCGCTGCCGGCGGCCAGGAGGAGAATCCTCCCAGGAGGAGCTGGAGACCCGGGCCTTTGAGTGCTATATCCGCGGCGTCTCCGCCGATGTGGAGACCAGAGCCGCTGTCAACATGACCGTGGGTGATAACGGCGCCGTAATCCCCACCTCCATCGCCAACAAAATCATTGAGATGGTCAAGGAGATTTCTCCCCTGTACCAGCTGGCCACCCACTATGATGTTGGCGGCACGCTGACCATTCCCAGCTACGATGAGTCCTCCCAGAAGATCACCATGGCCTATGCCACTGAGTTCACGGCTCTGACCTCCACCTCTGGCAAGTTCACCAGCATTTCCCTGGGCGGCTTCCTGGCCGGTGCCCTGACCAAGGTGTCCATGTCCCTGGTGAATAACTCCAAGTTCGATATTGTGTCCTATGTCATCCGCAAGATGGCGGAGGCCGTATCCGAGTGGATTGAGAACGAGCTGATCAACGGTACCGAAAGCAAGATCGAGGGTCTTTCAAGGTCGAAGCTGCGGTGACGGCTGCGGCCGCCACCGCCATTACCGCCGATGAGCTGATCGACCTGCAGGAGAGCATCCCCGACAAGCTGCAGCCCGGCTGTATCTGGGTTATGAGCCGGGCCACCCGCAAGGCTATCCGGAAGCTGAAGGATGGGGACGGCAACTACCTGCTGAACAAGGACGCTACTTCCAAGTGGGGGCTATAGCCTGTTCAGCCACGACGTTTACGTCTCTCAGAACATGCCCGATATGGCTGCCGGCAAGCGGGCCATTCTCTATCTTGATCCCACCGGCCTGGCTGTGAAGGTCGCCGAGAATCCCAGCGTGCAGGTGCTCCGGGAGAAGTTCGCCGATGAGCACGCAGTGGGCGTCATCTGCTGGATGGAAGTGGATTCCAAGGTGGAGAACAAGCAGAAGATCGCCGTCCTCGCTATGGGCGCTGGCGGCTAACTGGAGGTAGGCCATGAAAGTGAAAGCGACGACAAATTTCGCCGGTGAGGTCTGCATGGCCACTGGGGAGGTCCGCGATGTTCCTGAGAACATCGCGGCGCCCCTGTTGAAATGCGGCTATCTGGAACTGGCGGAGCCGGAGAAGGCTGCGGAGCCGGAGAAGGCCGAGGAGCCGGAGAAGGCTGCGGAGCCGGAGAAGGCTGCGGAGCCGGGAAAGGCCGAGGAGCCGGAAAAGGCTGCGGGAACTTCCAAGAAAAAAAGTCGGCCAAGGCCAAAACGGAGGGCTGATATGAAACCTTGTGATCTGACAGGTGTAAACATCGCTCTGTTTTCTCGGATGATCTTTTCCATAGAGGACTACGAGAGCCTGACAGACCTGGAAAAGCAGGAGTGTGAGGACGCTCTGGCATGCGCGAGAGCCGTGGCAGGAGCCTATACCGGCCTTGACATGGCCACCACGGAGCATGAGGACATCACCTATGCCATCAAGGTCCTGGCCGCGGAGATGATTGACAACCATCAGATCACAAGTCAGTACACCGGGAAAAATCCGGTGGTGATGCAGATCCTGGATCTCCACAGCACGAACCTGCTCCCCCAGCGTGGAGGTGTAATGTGATGCATGACCATCTTTCATCTCGATTGACCGAGAAAATCGAGATCCTCACACTGGTGCAGGATGATGAGACCGGAGACATCGCCTGGGCACAATCCAGGAATTGCTGGGCCTCGGTGGAACTCGACACCAGGAGGAATATCTTCTCGGTTGTTGGCGTAGGTACCCGCGGCGCCACAGTGGTCATCCGGCCGGATATGCGACTGACGCTACACCAGGCCATTCGTTGGCAGGGAGAATTCCTCCATCTTACCTCGATCACCCTGAGCCAGGAGCGGGACCGGCAGGAGATCAAGGCAGCCATCTGTACGCCTGTGACGATGACGGCAAAACCCCAGGCCAGGACCGGCAAAAAACGAGCTGAACCGGCCGATTGTGGAGCAGCAGTCTTCCTACACCTTCCCGGGGATCCTGTCCGAACTGTACCATCAAACGAGGCTGACGAGGTATTCCGGATGGAGACGCTGCGCCGGGTTCTCGTCGCTCCGAAGACTGTTGTTCTGCGCACCGGCGACCTGGTGCAGCGAGGGGACGAGGCTCCTTACACGGTACGGCAGGTGATGGATCTGGAGTTCTATAAGAACGAATATGTGCTGGAGCGTCAGGAGGATGTCTGATGCAGTCGGTGGAGATCCAGGGCCTGGACAAGGTTACGAAGGCGCTTGAGGATATGCGGGGGCCGTCCGGGAGGCCCGGGCCGTAGTGTTCGAGGAGATGGGCGGGGAACTGTTGGGGGCAGTCCAACAGCGAATCGGTGGGAGCGGCCGTGTTGCCGGCGTCCAGGAGTACCAGGTGGGCAGCGGAAAAGGCTATGTTGCCGTCCGGGCCAAGGCAAAGACCTACTTGGGCGGCTATGCGGCAGGGTATATCACCAATGCCCTGGAAGGTGGACACAAAGTGCGCCAGCCTTCCGCAGCTGGTTCCCGCTCCAGAGCGAAAACAGACCGGGTGCCGGGAAAGTACATGTACCGGGACACGGGCCAGTTTGAGGCAGAGCGGCTGGCAGAAACGGCGGCGCAGCGCATTGAAGATGCCGCGCTCCAGAAATTGAACGGAGGTTCCGGATGACCAAGACAGATATTTTGGACGCTATCAACCGACTTTTGGTTGAGCAGTGGCCCACCCGCACCGTCTATGTGGATGTCTGCCCGGTGGACTTCGAGCGGCCGTCTTTTGGCTGGCTGTGGAGAAGGACGACCAGACTGACGCCAACCGCGTGCTGATCCGCCACGACCTGCAGCTCCGGCTCACCCTCTATGACCAGCTGGATGAGCACTATGAGGCTTCCTGGTATCGGCTTTCCCAGGAGACAGACACCGCGCAGTCCCTGCTCAGCCGTGTGCTGACTGTGGGAGAGCGCCACCTGAAGCTACAGCTGAAGACACTGCCCGGGATCCGGACCGGGCTTATATACAGATCAACACATCCTGGTTGGATAATCGCCCCGAGCAGGGTACTGGCACCGAGGCGCCCATTGCCGAGAAGTACTCGATTCGGGTGACCGCATCCACCAAATGAGAGGAGCGATAAGATGGGACTTCCTGAACTTACTTTTTGCATTGAAAAAGGCGGCTGATAATGTGGCTACCCGTGTCTCCGCCGGAATTGTGGCCATGATCCTGCGCGACGCCAAAGCAAACGGTCTGCATACCATCAACCGGGAGAGTGATATCCCCAGTGAATTGGGCGTGGACAACATTAACGCCATCAAACGGGCCATGGTGGGTTACATCACCAAGCCTGCTGTGATCTATGTCAGTGTGATCAGCGCGGAGGCAGACATTTCCACCGGATTCCAGGCGCTGGCGGCCCACAGTTATGATTATCTGGTCGGCCCAGTGGACATGGAGGCCGATGACGCAGAGACCCTGTCTGACCTGGTCAAGGCGCAGCGGGTAAAGCGATATATCGGAAAGGCCGTTTTGCCCAATGTGACTGCGGATGACGAGGGCGTGATCAACTTTGTGACCACCGGCATGAAAGCGGGGACACATCCTTTACCACGGCCTCCTATTCCAGCCGTATCGCCGGCGTACTGGCCGGCACACCTTCCGATTGCAGTGCCACCTATGCACCGCTGGAGGAACTGACCGAGGTGACAGCCATGGATTCCCCGGATGCCGCGGTAGACGCCGGGAAACTGTTCCTCATTGATGACGGCCGGCAGGTAAAACTGAGTAGGGCCGTCACCTCCAAGACCACGCTGGGGGATGAGGATCCGGGAGATGCTGAAGAAGATCAAACTGGTGGCTGCAGTGGATCTGATTCGGTATTATGCTATCACCACGGTCGAGGACGAATACCTTGGCAAGTGCGCCAACACCTATGATAACAAAGTGCATTCTGCTGGTCGCCTTCTCCGATTTCTTTACCTCTTTGGAGGCCCAGAATGTGGTTCAGTCTGGCACTTCCGGTGCGGAACTGGACGCAGAGGCCATCGAGAGTTCCTTCTGACTGAAGCAGAAGAGGCGGGCAATACTGCGGAGGTATCCCGGATAAAGGCACTGTCGGATGACGCCCTCCGCAAGGAGGATACCGGCAGCCACGTGTTCCTCCACCTGTATGGCCATGTACTGGACGCCATGGAGGACTTCCATATCACGCTTGAGGCGCAGTAAGGAGGGTGAGCAATGTCTGATATTCTGAATGCTGCGGAAGTACGAAGCGGTACCTGGGGCCAGCTCTGGCTCGACGGGGGACCAGGTGGCCGAGGCATACGGCTGTCAAATCAAGGTCAATAAGACCAAGGAGGATGTGTGGCTCGGTGCCGGACGCTGATCAACGGCAAGAAGATGACCGCTGTGGCCATCACCGGAACGGTCCGCATCTACAATGCCACCAGTAGGCTGATTCAGCTGGAGGAGAGGCCCTCAAGCAGGGGAATTGACCTGCGGCATACCATCATCAGCAACCTGGACGATCCCGACAACCCCAGCAACCAGCGCATTGCGGTCAAGGGCGTGTCCTTTGACGACCTGACGCTGGCAGACTGGCAGGCGGCGCAGCTGGGGCAGATCAGAGGCCCCGTTCACCGCCGAAGACTTCGATATTTTGGATTCCTGAAAAATAGGCCTCGTCCTCAAAGATGAGGACGAGGCCGCTTTCATATGGAGGTAAAGATTATGGCCAATGAAATGACCAAAGCCGAAAACAATCTCCAGCCCTCTGTGCTGGATCTGCTCCTGGGCGGCACCATTCCCAATGTGGAGAAAGATCTGCCCACCGCGTCCTACAAGGTGGATCGCCTGAGCGCCATCGCAGGCACGATGTGATCTTCAAAACTGAAGGCGCTGCCCTATGGCAAGGCCCACGACATCGAGCGCTTTACCCAGGATGTGGATGAATATCCTGCTGGCCGGCTGCGTGGAGCCCAACCTGAAGGGATGAACGTCTGCAGGAAAAAGTTTGGTGGTGCCACCCCGCCGATGTGGTGAAGCGGATGCTGCTGCCGGGCGAGATTGCCGACCTCTCCCAGGTCATTGAGAAACTGAGCGGTACCGGCGCCTGACCATCACAGAAGTAAAAAACGGCTGAGGGACGGCAGCGACCCGGAACTGGGATTTTTGTACTACCTGTTCTCCGCCCACCATTGGGGCCTGGCAGACCTCCGGGCCCTGTGGGAGGGCGGCACTGGGTGGCACGACCTGATCCCTGGCCATGTCGTCCTATGAGGTCAATTTGAAAGCCGGCGCCGGGCAAAACACCGGCGAAAAAGGTGAAGCTGACAAAGAAAAAGTAAACCCGCCTCCCAGACGGGAAGCGGGCTGCGGATCAAAGTGTATGGACCCAGATGGCGAGCACGCCGCAGATGACCACAAATACACCGTAGAATTTCAGAAGGGTTTTCAGACCGGGTGTAAGGGAGTTCCACATCTCCTTCATGTCGATCACCTCACACCCAGTTTTATACCATGGGCTGAACACTTGTCAAGAGAGGGGGCGGAGCTGTGCCTGAGGCTTCCATCGTAATCAAATCCACTGACCGATATTCGATACGGTCAAGAAGATGGCGACAGTGACCAAATCCTTCAGCAAGGATGTTGACCAGCTGGAGAATACCCTGTACGCCCTCAACAAGAATAAGTACGCCCTGAAGATGGACCTGAGCAAGGCCAAGACAGAGTTGAAGGAAGCGGAAAAGCAGTTTGAACGAACTCACTCCGCTGCCGACGGCCTGAAAGTGGAACTGGCCCAGGCCAATTATGACGGCATGGTCCGCAATCTGAAGGCCGTGACCACCGCTGCCCGGGATACGGAGAAGGCAATCTCTAAAGTCGAGAACCAGTCCGGAGGAAGAAAGTCTACATTCAGCAATGTCGCTACGGCTATTGCTGCCAGCGGGATCGGCGATATGGCCAAGCGAACTGGCCATTACAGCTGGTACCAGTGTGGCCGGCAGCCTGGGCGGCGACAATGTCGGCACAATGGCATCCTCGGTATTGTCCTCGGCGGCCACTGGAGCTGCGCTTGGATCCATTCTTCCCGGCGTAGGTACGGCCATCGGTGCGGTTGCGGGCGCTGCGGTTGGTGCGATCAGCGGCGGCCTTCAGATCTTCGAGAAGAAGGACGACGCCTTCAAGTCCTATGTCCAGGAATCCTATGAGACGGTTACTCAGGAGCAGGCGGACAGCCTTTCCTCCGGCAGCGCGATTGCCGGGAGCCGGGAGCAGACCCAGATGGCCTTTGCCCAGAAACTGGGGAGCGATGAGGCCGCCGACGCCTACCTGGAGCGGGTCAAGACCATGGCCCGGGACACCAACTATACCTACGACGAAATCACCGGATATTCCAAACTGCTCCTAAACACATATGACACGGAGAAGACTCTGAGCGTTCTTCAGACCCTGTCCGATGCTTCTGCTGGACTCAATCTGGATACCTCAGATGTGAATATGTTCATCTCCGGTCTCTCCCGTATGCGGACCACCGGAAAGACCACTCAGGAGTACCTGAACTACTTTTCGGAGCGTGGCGTGGATGTCTACCAAGCCCCTGGCCAATTCTACAGGGGCGGACAAGTCCCAGATCGCTCAGATGGTGACTGACGGGGAGATCGCCGGCGCGGATGCGGCGGAGGCCATCCTCACTTACATCAATGAAACCTACGGTGGCCTGTCCGAGAAACTGGCCACCACCTATGATGCCATGGTTGACAACCTGAGCGACTTCCAGGCCGATATGGATGCTGCCATGGGTGAGGGTACAATGAGGCCCGCAAGGAAGGCCTGCAGGCCCAGATGGACTGGATGAGCGGAGAAAGCGGCGAGGCCGTGGAGGAGGCCAACCGGGCCATCGGCGCCTGGAAAGCCGAACTTGAGAACCAGAAGGAACAGTATATCCGGGATGCCATGGACGCCATGATGGCCTCGGATGAGTATCAGACGGCCAAGGCGGAAGGCGACGCTGCGGAGATGGGGCGGCTCATCATGGAGGCCAAGGTTCAGGGCATGAATGAGTACAATGCCAGCGACGGTGCCCAGCTGGCCCTGGAACCGAAATGGCTTTGGTGGAGTCAATCCGAAATGATACGGTACTGAACCAGAACTACTGGGACGCCGGCTACGAGAAGGGACAGGAGTTTACCAAGGGTATGGCGGCGGCCAGGCGCGCCAGTTCCAGTGTGACCTACAGTTATTATGGCCCCGAATATGACCAGACCTATAGGCAGAACAGTAATATTCCAACCTATGCGGCTGCAAGCGGCTACGCCACCGGCATTGACTATGTTCCCTATGATAATTTCCCCGCTCTGCTCCATCAGGGCGAGCGGGTACAGACAGCGGTGGAGGCCCGGAGCGAGCGGGGCGGGCTTCAGCGGTATTCAGATTTCTATGTATGGAACCACCATCCGGGAGGATGCCGATGTGGATCGTGTGGCGGGAGGCCCTGCTCCGGAAGGTGGAACTGGCTTCGATGAGGGGTGATGGGATGCAGTTCTGTTTCATTCGGGATCAGGTATCCCTGATTATGCCGGTGACGCCTGGTACCTACCAGTGGAGCGTAGGCAAGCGCATGGAGACCATCAACATCAATGAAATGGGCGATGTATACCGACCGGGCGGCCGTACCCGTTTTTACGGCAACTTCACCTTCCTGCCCCCGCCCAGGATTGCCACCCTTGGATGGAGGCAGGCTCCCGAGCAGAGCCCCAGTACTACCTGGATTACTTGAACGCCTGGGCCTGTGATGAGCAGACGGTGCGCATGGTCATCACAGGGACGGAGATCAATGCGCTGGTCTACATAGAGGATGTGACCCAGGGAGAGCAGGACGGAACAGGGGATCGGTATGTGACGGTGTCTGTCCGGGAGCACAGCGATCTGGAGGCTGTGGAGGTTGCTGTGAACAACGGTACCCAGAACAATGGCCGGGCGCCAGAAACATCCTCCGGAAAGACCCAGTCCTACACCATTGTCTCTGGCGACACGCTCTCCGTCATCTGCCGGCGTTACTATGGAAAGTCCACGGCAAAAATACTATAATGCCCTGGCCAAGTACAATGGGATCAAAAATCCCCATCTGATCTACCCCGGGACCACCATCCAGATCCCGCCGGAGTCCACGCTGCTGGGGGTGTCGGCATGACGCTGTACCTAACGAAGTCCGCCGGCACACGGGATATCACCACCATCCTGACCATGTGGACATGGTCAGGGGATAAGGCAACCATCAGCCGGCAGCTCTCCGGAACGGTGGCCTATATCGAGAACAGCCAGCTCCCCGGTTCCGAAATCGGGGATTTGGTCACCATGCTGGAAGGGACGGAGAAAAAGTTCGTCGGAATCATCCTTCAGCGCAGTCTCGGCTCAGAGGACAGTACGATGGACTTCACGGCCTTTTGACTATGGATATTATCTCCAGCGAAACGACGGCACCTACAAATTCACCGGGGCTTCTCCGGAGGAGATGACCAGGCTGGTCTGTGGGGATCGGAACATTCCGGTGGCGCAGCTGCCGTCAACCGGGCTTCAGCTCTGGGAAGTTTGCCGGTGTGAAGTTGAACCAGCTGATCACCACGGTGTGGACCTTGGCCAGCGAAAAGAATGGGAAGACCTATGCGCTGCGCTACACGCCTGCAGGCCTGCTGGTAAAGGAACGCAGCATCAGTCAGTCCAGCCTGGTGCTGAAGGCATCCCTCCAACCTGATGGATGCCACCACGAAGGAGGATGCAAGCCAGATGGTCAACAGCGTGGCCATCTACGACTCAACGGAAACTTCCTTCGCAGGATTGGAGACAGCGATGCCCAGAAACTCTGCGGAGTCATGGAGCAGCACATCACCCAGAGCGAAGGAAAAGAGGCGGATGCCGACGCCACGGCCAAAAAGCCTTGGAAGATGGCCGCCAGAAGAGGACGGTCACGGTCAATGTGTTGGGCGATACTGCCCCTGTTGACCGGCGAGACCGTTGAGGTCCGGGAGGCCAAGACCGGGCTGACCGGGGATCTTCTGGATCGACGCCGATATTCACACCTGGAAGAATAAGAACTACTACTCAAAACTGACGCTGAATTGCCGGAATGTCATGGCGACAGCCAATGCGGGAGTGAGGTCACATGAGTGAAAGAGATGCAAGGGATCCCTATCTGGGATTGAACAACCATATCCGCCAGCAGGCGCGCTCTCAGATTCCGACCTACTATACCGTAGGAAGGTGGTCTCCCTGCGGCCGCTGCTGGTTGCGCTGCCGGAATGAACCTCGATCGGGGACGATCTGAAAAAAATCGCCCAGCACCTCCTGGCTGGCTGGACAGAGCACCTGACAAATCTTGAGTGGGGAGTAACCTCAACACTGCCGAAAAACGATTTTATGGAGAATGTGAGATTAACATTGCTGGTTCGGTTTTACCGTGGTACCGCATGGGTAGATCGGCCAACAGAAGAAGTTGATGGTAATACGGTCAAAGACGCCACTGCTACCCACGTCCAACCGCTTGCGGTGGGTGATCAGGTCCTACTGATCCCTCAGCGATGACGGCAGACCTATTACATGGTGGAGAAGATGGGGTGGGGGTGGATATGTGAGCCTGTTTCGTTAAAATTACTGAGCCCCGGACACCGGAGCGCTGACTGAAACCGGAGGGCTTCCACTTTACCAGGAAGTGGACTGGAACTCAGGGGAGCAACAAAACCGGTCTGGCGGGGGAATCGGTATATGTCACAGGAGCCCGGGCCGGTGCTTGTGTGGGCCTGGAACGCCTTGCATACGACTCGATTTGCTTTCACGATGTTTTCAGTACCGATTACGGCCTTGACGGGAACTCGCTGCTTGGGCAGCATACTGGAAGAGGTGCGGACAGTCGGAGGCCATCTGCTAAAGTGGAAACTTTGCAGGTGAACCCCTCACATCACCGGCGTATTCAGGTGAGCGTGAGCTTTGAGTAGGCTCGGTTCTTCATCTGGGCTCAAATTGACAACAATTCTTATGGGGAGGCACCATTGATGACTATGACACGCCTTATGACGAACTGACTGGAGGTCATCGCGAAAGTATGCTGTCTGATCTGGCGGCCAATAAGGGAGTTGACATCAGTAAGGCCACGTAACTGAATCAGCGGCCACTGA
>VOFC01006460.1_pt1 | contig 41112 bp, 67 predicted proteins | sample 5384161 | NCBI WGS metagenome assembly VOFC01 (sample SAMN12384722, study PRJNA508395) | human gut metagenome | isolation source: healthy gut B | host: Homo sapiens
AAGAGCCATCGATCTTCACATGAAGTTCATATGGATCACCCTGTCCGTCATCCGGCTGTAAAGAAATCGTTCCATTCTGATCTACAACAAATTTGAACGAAAGATCTTCATAACCATTTGCTGTGATCGCCACAGAATCTCCGCTTTTTAAAAACCGGTGAGTCTGAACTTCCACTGAAATCTTTCGCAGAAAATACAATCTGATTATTTTCTGTATCAATAAAATATTTTCCTCCGGCCGACGGTTTGAAAGATGATTTCTCCCAGGATGTTCCGTTGACTTTAACATCGGTAACTGCTGCCACATAACCATCTGCATTTGCAAAGACCAGATGCCACTCATTTCCAAAAAAGTCAGTCTCCATACTTACCTGGCTTAAATCAATGCTGCCCGGCTCTACCGGTGCAGTTTCCTGAATGTTGCCGCTACCGTTACATTTTCAGATGGCATTGTAAATGTATAAACGCCTTCTGTATTCTGCACATCTACAGAAGCACCGCTCACTCCATTAACATTCACCGCTTCTACTTCATATCCTGCATCCGGTGTAGCTGTTACAGTAACCGTTGCTCCTGCCTGAATCCCTTCCGTTGCACTTAAGCTGACGGTACCATTTTGGCTGCTGCCGCAGTTGCCGTATAAGTTTTTTCTCCTGACGGTGTACTTACGACTGTCGCTGTATAAGTATAAGGATAACTCGATGTATCTTTCGTTACCTTAAAAGTCACATCCTCATATCCGTCTGCTGTCACAGCGATCGTCATCGGATAAGTTCCCGGACTTACGATCTTCAGAGCTTTATAACTTCCAAATGTTCCGGTCGCATTCCCAATTTCCCACAGATTTGTATCACTTCCAAAGGATTTGATCGTTCCTTTCGTATATTGAATCTCATTAACTGTTACACTGTTGATTTTATCCATCCAGGCAGTATCTTCAAATCCCAGACTTAAAACCTCTGTCCAGAAACCACTGGCTTCACAATTTGTAACTGTCGTCGGAGCCGCTTTTTTTTTCCGCTGCCATGACAGGTGTTCCTGTTGTTGTCAGGATCACCATCACGGACAGAACCAGTGATAGTAATTTTCTCCAATTTCTTTTTCATAAATGCCTCCTTAAAAGTTCGATAATAATTTTGTCTTTCTGATAAGGTTTTCGCTATGAAATTTCCCTTTACATCAATCAGATACCTGACGCCTTTCCTTTTCAACTCTTTTTTCAAACGCCGGATATCATATTGAAATATGCCTCCTTTCATGCTATACTTTCAGTTGATTTTCTTTGGTTAGTCTGTGCTAATCACCGTTGTGCAATACTAACACTGTTCATTTTCTTTGTCAATCAAAGAAAAAAATTCTCTTTTTATTGAAAATTTTTACCATTAATTACCATTTGAGGCTTTCATTTATGAAAAAACTTTTATTTTTTTTCGCTCTTTGTGCCTTTTTGCTCTGTGGATGTTCCGAATCTTCCACAAATTCTTCTTCCGGGCTACAAAAAAAGCAATTTTTTTGCTATGGATACTTCGATTGAATTTAATATTTACGGGGATGCTTCTCTGTTAAAAGAGGCACAGAATGTGCTGACCGATCTGGAATCTGAAGTTTTCTGTCACAGACCCTGACAGTGAAATTTATAAGATCAATCAGGATGGAACTGGTACACTGACCGGGAATGCTGGCAATCTGATGCAGGAAGCTCTAGAAATGTGCAGACGCACAGACGGTGCATTGGATATTTCTGTTTATCCGATCGTACGTGCATGGGGATTTACTACGGAAGAATATCAGGTTCCTGAGGAAACAGAGATTGAATCCCTTCTCCCGCTTGTTGATTATACAAAGATCCAATATGATACTGCTACAGGAAATGTATCCATTCCAAAAGGAATGACCATTTATCTTGGAAGTAATGCAAAGGGATACGGTGGACAGCTCGCTGCCCAGTTGCTCCGCGAAAAGGTGTGACTTCCGCCCTCCTGAACCTTGGCGGGAATGTGCAGACCATTGGAAGTAAACCGGATGGATCTCCATGGCAGGTGGGGGATCCAGGACCCGACCGGCGATACTCCCATGATGGTCCTTTCGGTTTCCGATCAGGCAGTCATCACTTCCGGTGGTTACGAACGCTACTTTGAACAGGACGGAAAGACTTACTGGCACATTATGGATCCGACCACCGGCCACCCGGCAGACAGCGGGCTTTGTTCGGTCACGGTGGTTGGGAAAAGACGGTGGAATCTGCGATGCTCTTTCTACTTCTCTTTTTTGTTATGGGACTTGAGAAAGCCGCAGCACTCTGGCAGCAAAGCAATGACTTTGAAGCTGTTTTTGTGACCGATTCACATGAAGTCTACATTACTGAAGGATTAAAAGACTGCTTTGCCCCTCACAGAAGATCATGTGGATACCAATGTAAAAGTACTTGAAAAATAGCTTCTTTTTCGCAGAAGCTTCACGATTCTGTCATCCCAAGTTTCACCATCTTTGGTGCATGCTTCAGTGCCGGGATCACTTTCCCTGATCAGATCTTCCGTCGTAAATTTCAGACTGGAGGTATTGATGCAGGGATGACAGCCAAAATATCTTTCTGTCAGTACATCTTCGTCAATCAGAAGCCGTACTTTTCCCTCTATATCATTCATCAATCCCAAAACGCTGACCGACCCCGGTGTGATGTCCAGATATTTCTCCATATATTCCGATTTCGCAAATGAAAGTCTTGAAGACCCGATCTGTGCCGACAGTTCTTTTGTCTTAAAGGGTTTGTCGCCCGGCATCAGGAGCAGATAAAATTCCGTCGCCTGCCGGTTACATAAGAACAGGTTCTTACAGATTGCTGTTCCATCTCCCAGTACACGGTCAATTTCTTCACACGCCTCCATCGTCATAGCCGCCTCATGATCAACTCTCTGATATGCTACTCCCAGCCTGTCCAACAGGTCATATACCCGGAGTTCTTTTTTCCAGTCTACCTTCTGTATTGTCCGGTCTTCCATTTTGTAATTCCATTTTCATCCTCTTTTCTCTATAAACAATTTCTTATAAAGCAGTATAGCAAAAACTTCCCGGTCATGCTATAGTAATAAAATGATGATGTCGGGGTCAAAAGCCCCCGACTTTGATGCCTACGGATTGCTCCGTGCTACGCACTCTCTGTGATCAGCAACTAAAAAAGGAATGTACAGACTATGAAAAAAGGAATGAAAAAAAATACTAAAATATCTCGGGATCATAGTGTTGATCGTCCTGGTTCTTCTCCTTGCATACATCATCTATCTTTTTGCAAGTTACCACCGGATTCCCGATAATCAGCCACTTCAGGTTGAACAGACAAAGAGAGTATTTCATCAGGAGATACCCTGACAACAGAGAAAGAATACTCTGCCCTGACTTACAATATCGGCTTTGGTGCCTATACCCCGGATTTCATCTTTTTTCATGGATGGTGGAAAATACTCCTGGGCCAAAAGTAAGGAAAGTGTAAAAAGACCGTTCAGAGTGCCGGAGAGCTGGTTGCTTCTAAAGATCCTGATTTTTGCACTGATCGAAGAGGTGGATCTTAATTCTACCAGGAGTTACCATGTGGACGAGTATTCAATCCTCAAGGAAACGATTCCAAGTTATAATACCGTATTTGCACAGAATTATGATTCCGCTTTTCTCTTCTACCCATTGAATCAGCCGCATGGAAAAAGTCGGTCAGGACTTGCACTTTTTTCAAAATATCCGGTTACAGATTCTCTGAGAAGAAGTTTTCCGGTATCCACCTCTTTCAGTAAAGTTTTTTGATCTGGATCGCTGCTACAGTATTTCCAGAGTTCCTACAGACAACGGAAAAAGAGCTGGTTATCTTTCTGCTGCATATGTCGGCCTACGGAAACAGTGATGCAATCCGTGAAGGGCAGATCCGTATGCTGAGTCAGGATATGCAAAAAAGAATACGATGCAGGCAATTATGTACTTTGCGGAGGTGATTTTAACCATGATCTGAAAGCCTCCAATGATGACAATGATGATGCCGCTGATTATGAATCCTGGGCTTATCCATTCCCAAGAGAAGAACTGCCGGAGCATCTTTCCTTCTGCATCGATCAGCTTTCTGACACTGAACGTAACGCTCTCTGGAACAGTGCCAGAAACGCAGATATGGAATATGTCCCCGGTGTAACTTATACCGTAACGCTGGACGGCTTTATCATTTCCGATAATATAGAATGTCTTCAGTATGAAAATGTCAATACCGGTTATTCTTATTCCGACCATGATCCGGTATATATGAAATTTAAACTCTTAGACAACTGAAAAAAGTTCTTGTCGTATACCTGACAGCAAAAAGGAACAACTGATCCTTCACCGATCAGTTGTTCCTTTTTTTAATACGTCTTTATCAAATTTTCCACCATTCTCCCAGCCGCTTTCTTCAATTATTTATTCTTTTCAGCTATTTTCTTTTATGATTTTCTTTTAAGATCTCCGCAGAACTTTTTTTTAACTGTGCCAGCTCCTTCTCACTTAACTCGATCGGAACGACCGTTTCGATTCCATTTGCATCTACCACTGCCGGAATACTCAACACCACATCCTCCAATCCATACTCGCCCTGCATCAGACTTGATACTGGCATAATGGACTGCTCATCACGGACGATTGCTGCACAAATCCTGCACACTGCCATCGCAATTCCATAATAAGTCGCATGTTTTCGGGCAATGATCTCATAAGCACTGTTCTTCACATGATCGAAAATCTTTTCCATGGATGCATCATGGTCAAAATGACCTCGCAGCTCGCAGAAATCATTGATCGGAAGTCCGCCAACTCTTGCATCGCTCCACGCTGCCAGTTCACTGTCCCCATGTTCTCCGATAATATACGCATGCACACTCCGGCTGTCTACACCTAAATGCTCACCAAGCTCATACCTGAATCTTCCTGTATCCAGAACTGTACCCGAACCAATGACCCGGTTTGCCGGATACCCTGACTCTTTCAATGCAATATAAGTAAGAATGTCTACCGGATTCGACACAATCAGTAAAATGCCCTCAAATTCCCGTTTCTTAATCTCTCCAACGATCGACTTCATAATCCTGCTTGTTTTTTTTGATCAAATCCAGCCTTGTCTCATCCGGTTTCTGATTTGCTCCTGCTGTGATGACGATCACAGCAGCATCACTGATATCATCATACGTTCCTGCGTAAATTTTCATCGGACTTGCAAATACCATTCCGTGACTGATATCAATTGCTTCTCCCTCTGCTCTTTTCTGATCCGCATCAATCAGTACCATTTCTGAAAATAACTGACTCTGCATTAAAGCAAATGCAGAAGATGATCCTACAAATCCACAACCTACAACTACTACTTTTCTACTGTTAATTCCCATATATGTATCCTCCTTCTCCTAAAATCTCCAAATTTATAAAAAATTATTTCTTTCTGATCCAATTATATCGTAATATTTTTCTTATGTCAATATTAATAATTATTACTATTATTAAATATTAAGGCTATATTGTCTTCATTTTGAATCGGGACTATATCATATTTTTTGAATTGGGGCTATATTCCATTTTTAAGTAGCTTCTCTTTTTGTCCCGGCACAGATTCAGGCTTGTTACTTGAGTAAATAAAAAGGGACTATCTGTCATCCATGAAGCCATCTTCATGTGACAAATAGTCCCTCACTACTTTTTATCCTGCCTCTGTATTGCTGTCCTGCACTTTTCGTTTTACTCTTCCGGCAGTTTCCACAAAACTTCAAAGGATGCTGCCTGCTTAATATCGCTCGACGGAAAGGTTGGTCTTAAAATAACCGGAATATCCGACAATCCCGCTTCTGCCAGCTCTTTTTCCAATCTCTCTTTTTACCCGGAAAGTTCTCTCCTTATCATATTTATTCCGATCCAGTAAAAATATATTTCAGTACATCCGGATTCAGCATCATCTGATTTTATTCCAAAACGTAGTATGATGCATTATTAATGACCGGAATGGATAATCAAACTTTGTCCTCCTCAGTTCGTCGATCGAAGTATAATACCGTTCTTCATACGGCATCTCTCCAAAAGACTCTTCCCTTTTTGTATTTCCCGGATTTACTTTCGTAATCCTGATCGTTGAACCTGGATCAAGAAGCACCCTCTCATTGATCACGAAAGAAACCGGACCATATGCACTCCTCCTTCCGTTATTCAACCGGATATCACAGTTGTCAAAAAAGAGATCATTATAAACTCCGTCCCTTTTTGTCAGATTCATCGGAATCCTGAGCTGTCTGAAACTCGCGGAAGTAATCCTCTCCATATTGTCTTGAATACATCATTTTATACTGTATATATGTAATTGCTGTCGAGACGCTGTTGGCATGATAAAGTCCGTCACAGACCGTCATTTTCATTCCATGCTCCTCATCAAACCAGTCCTTTGCACGATAATTCGGAATATTGCAATTCAACATTTCTTCCTTTTGCTCCATCAGATACTTATAAATCTCCGATCTTGGGATGGTCCATATCTTTCTAATTAATTTTTTTACATTTTCATCCTCCACACTTACCTTATCCTTTACCATTCCGGTATAGTCCCGTAAAATTTTTTCGGTAAAAATCCCTACCCGCGGATTTTTTGTGTATAAGTAAGCGTTCCATACACCTGATCACACTCCACCGCAATATTGATCAATTCTTTTCATCTCTTCCGGTGTCCACTGAATATCCTTTTTTAATGCCTGAATCGTTCGGTGCGTGTCCATATAACTCGTACTCCCCCGAAGCATTTTTTATAACTTCTTCCTTTTCCAACATAAAGTAGCCCCCTGCGTTAATTTCCTCTGTCTGAATTTTCTCTGTCTGAATTTCAATCGGTGATCCAGTCATTTCCCGGTCAACGACTGTCCTGTTTTCATTAACTGGCGAGGTAAAGCGAATGGAGTTTTTATCCCCATTGCCCGGTCAATGCCAGCCCCGCTTTCATTAACCCTGCCAGCACCATCACCCAGACAGGATTTATTTTTTGTCTTTCTTAAGGATATCACACAAAGGATAAAAATGACAACCATACTCCATTTTGTTTCTTCAAAGGATATTGCTGGTGCACTGCCCCAAAATGCTGAGATCATGATCAGAATCCCTGCTGATGCGATCATCGCCACCACCGCAGGACGCAGAGAGCCAAGCACACCTTGAAGCAGCTCCATATTCCGGTATTTCAGATACAATTTTGCAATCACCGTAACAAGGATACAGGATGGAAGTATGCACCCTGCTGTCGCAGCTATCGCACCGGGCAATCCCGCAACTTTAATTCCGACAAAGTTGCCGAATTGACCGCAATCGGTCCCGGTGTCATCTGCGAAATTGTGATCAGATCCGTAAACTCCGACATGCTCAGCCACTGGTGCATTGTAACAACCTGTCCCTGAATCAGCGGCATAGCGGCATAACCTCCACCAAAGCTGAACAGTCCCACCTGCAAAAAGCTGAAAAAATAACTGAATGTAAATCATTTCATTTCCTCCTTTTTGCAAAAAGAGTGCGAATCACACCCAGAAGACCACAGACCAAAATGATAAGGACTACATTGACTCCGAAAATACAGGAGACAATAAAAGCTCCGATCATGATTCCGACCGAAATAGCATCCTTCTCCTTTTTACGATTCCTGCTCCCATCTCATATGTAACCGACGCAATTACAGCACCTACTCCTGCCTGCATCCCCTCCAGCATCTGACTGATAAAAAATTACTGCGAAATGCCTGATAAAAAGCCGAGATCACTGATATGATAACAAATGGCGGAAGAATTGTCCCCAGGATCGACACCAGCACCCCTGCAATTCCTGCCAGTTTATATCCCACTACAATTGCCCCATTCACTGCGATCGCTCCCGGCGAAGACTGTGATTGCGATTGCCACATTTCTTTCTCATCAATCCAGTGCAGATCATCTACGAATTTTTTTCTTCATTAACGTGACGATCACATAGCCGCCACCAAAAGTAAATGCACTTAAATATAAAGTTGAAATAAAAGTTTCCATAAAACTTTCGCTTTTGCTTTTTCTTTTCCTTTTTTCTCCATGAAATTTCCTCCAACAAAACCAGTATATTACTGTTCGGGGAGGATGTAAAATATTTATAACACTTCACCACTATCTCATTTTTTCTAAAATCAAATTCATCAGTACGATTCAACAGTTGTGACCATCTTGCCGAAACCAGCTTTTGCATACTGGATTGGAACGAGTCCATAACTTCCAAGTGAATAACCATCATTCATTTCCAGAAACACGGGAGTTTGACAGTTGAATATTAGAAAAATACCTTGCAGGCCTTATAAAACCTGCTTTTTTTTATGTCAAATTTTCCGTTTTTATATGTACTTGTTTGTAATAGTGGGTTATAATAAAAGAAAAGGAGTTTTTTCTAATCATGTATATTGCACTTACAGGTAGTGAAAACAATAAAGATGTGTATATTTATCATTCTTTTCGCAAGGAAAATGGTAAGTCCTCATCTCGTATTTATAAAAAACTTGGAAAATATAACACACTTTTAGAACAATTCGATGGTGACAGAGATAAGATGATGGCATGGGCAAGAGAGCAGGCTGATAAAGAAACAAAGCTCTATAAAGAAGCTACTGGAAAGATTTCTGTAGAGTTTTCAAAAGCTGCTTGCATTCCGATGAATGAACGCCGTTCTTTCAATGTTGGGTATCTCTTTTTACAAGAACTTTTTGTACACAACTTCGTATAGATAAGATTTGTAGAACAATCAAAGAACGCCACAAATATAAATATAATCTACAAGCAATCCTGACTGATTTAGTTTATGCACGAATCCTATCGCCTTCTAGCAAGCTGGCTAGCTATGACTATTGTCAAACACTGTTAGAGCCACCTAAATACAGTCTGCAGGATGTTTACCGCTCTCTTTCTGTGATTGCAGAAGAATCGGATTTTATTCAAAGTGAACTTTACAAGAATTCTAATTTCCTTTATCCAAGAAATAATCGTATCCTCTATTACGATTGCACAAACTACTATTTCGAAATTGAAGAGGAAAGCGATTCTAAGCGTTATGGTAAAAGTAAGGAAAACCGTCCGAATCCAATTGTAACTATGGGATTATTTATGGATGCTGATGGTATTCCTCTTGCTTTTGATGTTTATCCAGGAAATCAAAATGAACAGACAACTTTAAAGCCTTTAGAATCAAAAATTCTCCAGGACTTTAACTGCAGTGAATTCATCTATTGTTCTGATTCCGGACTTGGAAGTGCTGCGAACAGAAGATTTAACAGTCTTGGAAACCGGGCATACATCATCACTCATTCTCTTAAAAAGATGAAGAAAGAAGATCGTGAGATTGCTCTGAACCCTACGCAGTTTCGTAAAGTCGGTAGCACAAAATTCATAGATCTGCGTACACTTGATGAAACTGATGAAGAAGTTTATAACACTGTTTATTACAAAGAAGTTCCCGTGGTTACAGGAAACATGGATGAAACTCTGATTGTTACTTATTCTCCAAAATATATAAAGCATACCAAAGAAGAATTCGTGACCGCCAAATCGAACATGCTGAAAAGATCATCAACACACCTGGGCGTAAACGAAAAGGAAAAAATCAGAATGATCCAATGCGTTTTGTAAAGAAGACTTCTGTGACGCCAGATGGGGAAATCGCTAATAAACAAGTATACAATATCGATGAAGAACAGATTCAAAAAGAAGAAATGTATGATGGTTTTTATGCTGTTATTACAAATCTGGAAGGTGATGTCTCTGAAATCATACGGATTAACAAACAGCGTTGGGAAATAGAAGAAAACTTTAGAATTATGAAAACCGAATTTGAAGCTAGACCAGTCTATGTACGAAGAGAGGAGCGAATAAAGCTCATTTCATGACTTGCTATATCAGTCTTCTTCTTTATCGGTTATTAGAAAAGAAACTTGGAGATGCTTATACGGTCAGTCAGATACTTGGGACATTACGTTCTATGCAAATGACACTACTAAATACAGCAAGTGGTTATATTCCTTCCTACACAAGAACAGAATTAACGGATTCTCTGCACAAAACATTCGGCTTTAGAACGGATTATGAATTCATTACAAAAGCCTCCATGCGAACAATCATTAAAGAAACGAAACAGATTAAATCAAAAAATCATAATATAGCACATATCGTTACGAAATAAAAAAACGGCTACAGAGCCCATGTTTACTGGGTTTGTAGCCATTTTTATCTTTCCAACTGTCAAAGATGGGATATTACTGTTCGGGGAGGATGTAAAATATTTATAACACTTCACCACTATCTCATTTTTCTAAAATCAAATTCATCAGTACGATTCAACAGTTGTGACCATCTTGCCGAAACCAGCTTTGCATACTGGATTGGAACGAGTCCATAACTTCCAAGTGAATAACCATCATTCATTTCCAGAAACACAGTCTGAAGCTTTCCATTCTTTTCAATTACAGCAAAATCCAGACTTCCTCCCATGGGTCTTTCACGGATTGTTCTAAACGCTTCTACTATCTGATCCACTACTTCCGCATCAAAATGATAATGGTAATCTCCCCGATACGGTCTGATATCTACCAATTCATCATAAATAATAAACCCTCTCCATTCCATCTTTGGAGCGATAACATCGCAACAAAAGTACTTCATAATTTTCATAACAGCTTCCACAGCCTATCAAATCCTTTGATGAGCGAATCACATGTCCGGTAAATGCTTTGCTTTTTACCGGTTTTACAAAACCCCCATTTTTCCGGATGAGTATTGATTGAATTGATTGTATCTTTCCAGACATTTCTTCCCATAAATTTTCTCAACTCCACTGGATAATCTTCGCAAGCTGGAACTACACCAAATTTTAAGAATCATTTCCACCTGGGTAATATAATCAAGTACAATATCTTCCTTTGTGACACTTTCATAAATATCACTGATTTTTTTGATATCTGACTATTTCTGCTCCCATTTCACGGAATCCATAAACTGCCTGTGAAATATTCTGCGAATGATATTCCCCATTCTGTCGAATTTTGCATAGACTTTCATTTTTCTCTCCTCGTATTTTCTCTTTTTTCATATCATTGAATTATGTAGCAAACTGCACTATGTCCTCTCTTTGTACCACAAGAATCTCATCAATCGTAACATCCAGTACTGCTGCCAGCACAACCAGATTGTCAATCGTCGGCATTGCTGTCCCATGCTGCCACTTATAAATAGCCTGTGGTGTCGTAAATCCAAAAATATTCTGCATTTCTCTTACTGACAAGCCTGCCGCCTTTCTCAACTTCATAATATTTCTTCCTGTAGCTACCATTAAATCTTGTATTGTTGAGTGAATACGCTGTGGAGTCGGAAAAACTTCTTACTGCGATTGTCAGCGGAAAGCAGGGTGTTCCTGAGCAGGTGCATTAGCAGGGAGCGTTCCGAAGACACTTTGCAACGTTTGTTAGAGAAAGTAAATCGAGTGCCATTGCACGAAGATTTCCACTTTCGAGTTACAAACGGTCAACGGGCTGAGGTAAAGCGGGCCTGCACCGCGAAGGAATATCCTGCTTTCTGCGTCCGCTCTGCCACATAGAAGTTTTCTGCTTTCCAAGCGTATCACCCCAACAATATAGAGTAAAGTTTTTGTCAGTTGAATAAAAAAATAAAATGAGAGTAATCAAACATCCTTTGATATAATGGTTTCGCCGAAAACTAAGAATTAAAGGAGGACTACTCTCATGAACATTGTAACACTTATAGAAGAATTGGTGAATGGGTTAATTGCAGCAGAAGATATTTTTTTCAAAATCCAAAGGATTTCTATTCTCTGGAAAAATCGGTAAAGTCAACAACGGAGGCATTTTCGGCAGCCTTTCTTGGAAATGTACTGACCAGTATGAATGAAAAAATTTATGAGGATAGATGGAGAAAAACAAGATACACAGCACAGCGAACTGACAAGAGAATGCTGATATCGTCTGTTGGTGACATAACGTTTGAGAGCACATACTTCCGCAGTAAAGCAGATGGGGTGCATCACTATCTGTTGGAAGAGATACTGGGACTCGATACAAGGGAAAGATTTACGGAAGAAGCCGAGGTGGTACTACTGACAGAAGCGATGAAAACAAGCTACAGTGAAGCAACAAAAGTGCTTCCATCCAGGCAGGAAATCAGCAAGACAACCGTGATGAATAAAGTGCATGGTATTGCTGACGAAATATGGATTCCTGAAAGGGAAGAAAAAGAAAGTTTGTAAGTATCTGTTTATAGAAGCAGACGAAGATCATGTGGCTGAACAACATGGAAGATGGTATCCCCCAGAGGATAACAGTAGCTTTATCAGTAAACTTGCATATGTGTATGAATACAAGCAGGAAAATCCGAAATGCAAAGCCAGAAAAGAACTGGTGAATACATTCTACTTTGGAGGTGTTTATTCCGGAACAAATGGGACAGAAAAATTTTGGAATAAGGTAGGAGAATTTATACACAAAACTTATAACGAAGAAGAATTGAAACGAATCTTTATCAGTGGGGATGGAGCATCCTGGATTAAAAAGTGGAGCAAAATATCTGAACAAAGCTTTATTCTGTGCGGATAAGTTTCATCTGATGAAATATATCAATGCGGCTGCAGGACAGATGCTGGATGAAAGCGAACTTGTGAAAAGTGAAATCTATAGAATGCTGTATAGGCGGGATAAACAGGGAATCAAGGAATACACCGACCGGATGATGGCATCAGCGTCAAACCAGAAGCCGATACAGGACCTGCAGACATTTGTACTGGGAAACTGGAGTGCAGTCATGAGAACCTATCATAGCAAGGTTATAACAGGCTGTAGTGCAGAAAGCCATGTCAGTCATGTACTGTCGGATCGTCTGAGTTCAAGACCAATGGGATGGAGTAAAACAGGAGCAGACAGAATGAGCAAGCTGCGTTGTTATGAGAAGAATTACGGACGTGAAAAGATAATAGACCTGGTGAAATACAGCAGACAGCAAAGGAAACTGGCAAGAACGGGGACGGATAGTGTGGAGCCGATACGGGTTTCACTTCGGGAAATAAGAGCTGACCATTATAATCAGGCAAGAAGCTATATCGAACGAATCCAGGCAACAATACCGGACGGAACAGTCAGAAAGATTGCCGCCATTCGGGAACAGATACGGCTAATATAAAGGAACAGTAAGAAGAAGGTGCCAATGCACCCAGTAATCTATTCCTGCTTGATTACAGTTTATCTGCCTTGAATTAGCAGTCAAGGATGCAAAGCACCAGAGGCAGGTCCTTGACAGCTAATTCAAAGCAGATACAATACAACCAAGCAGAAATGGATTATTTTGCATACCCCAAAGGGTTGCAGAAGATATTTTGACAAACCGAAATCAATACAGTAAACTAAGGGAAACAAATCTAAGAAATCTTTGAAAAACCACCGGCAGAATCATTCGAACAGATTCTGCCGGTGGTTTTTTAATATCTAATTTACTCAATGCTGCTTTATCTTCTCCACTAATAATTAATGAGAATTTTTCTAGCTGACCTAATTGTTCCTATTCCCATGGTATATGCCTGTTTCGGCACCTGTTCTTTTGATTCAAAAAAACGTTGATTTGCTTGAATCGTTTTCTCTGATAAGGAAACACAGTGTGTTTGTTTTACAAAAACTTCAGCTGGCTCATTAAAACCAATATGACCATTGTGTCCCAACCCTAATAACTGAAGATCAACACCGCCCAAACCTGCAATTAGTTTCTCATATCTTTGACACTCCTCATCTTGATTCTCATTCATTCCGTCTGGCACAAATGTATTCTGTAGTTCAATATTTACTCTCGAAAATAAATGCTGATTCATAAAGTAATGATAACTCTGCTTATTTTCTGCATCAATCCCCTTATATTCATCCAAATTTACTGTATGTATTTTCGAAAAATCTAAATCTCCTTTTTTATACCATTCTGTCAATTGATCGTAAACTCCTATCGGAGTAGATCCTGTTGCTAATCCTATGACTGATTACGGCTTTAATATCATTTGTGCAGAAATAACATTTGCCGCTTTTCTACTCATATCTTTATAATCCTGTGCTTCTATAATCCTCATATTTGGTCTCCTTCATTTTTATGCGAGTTCTTTCCAAAAATGTTTTACTGCCTCAGCAACACCATCTTGATCATTCGAAAGTGTAACAAAATCAGATTTTTCTTTTTAACACTGGTTGTGCATTATCCATTGCCACACCTATTCCTGCATATTCAATCATCGTAAGATCATTTAGCCCATCTCCACATGCTACCATCTCTTTTCGAGAACAATCCAGATATCTCAAGAGCTTTTCTAAAAGATTTTGCTTTATCAATTAAAGGTGGCATAATTTCCAGGAAAAATGGTTCGGATCGATATATACTTAACTCATCTTTAAAATATTCTTGTAATTTTTTCTCTAATCTTTCTAAATATGTTCCATCACCTGTAATAAGACATTTTGTAATTGGGAAGGAGATATATTGTATAAAATCTTCTACCCCTTTTATTTTCATCTTATTAATAAAAGATTCTTTTTCTACATAAAAATCTTTCGGCGTTTCTGTTATCAATGAATCATTTTCATATGTGAGAAGTGCTACTTTTTATCCTTTACCTGCTCATAAATTTCTTGAACATACGAATATTCTATTGTTCGTTCAAATATTGTTTTTTTGTACTACACTCTACAATCTTTCCTCCGTTAAACGCAAGAATATAGCCACCATATTTTCTAATTCCAACTCTTTTGCTATCGGCCAGATTCCATACTCTGACGACCTGATGCAAGTACAATATGTACTCCTTTTTCTGTAAATTTAATAATATTTTCTTAGTATAATCTGTAATTTTTTCTTTGAATTTGTTAATGTTCCATCTAAATCAAGAACAAGAACTTTATATTTCATTCTATATCTCTCCAAAATTCAATTTATTATGTTTCTTAAAAGCTAATTTCCATCATCATATTATATAAATCCATATCCAACGGTTTCTTCATCTTCAGAGCTTCTTGGATATCATAATCTACTAGATTTCCCTGTTGCAAAGCAACTACACGATTGGTTTTGCCCTCTTCAAGAAGCTTTACTGCATAATATCCCATGCGAGTTGCGTTTACCCTATCTTTTAATGTCGGATTTCCACCTCTTTGAACATGCCCTAATATTGTGGCACGACTATCAATTCCTGTTTTTTCCTGAATCTGCGTAGCTATTTCTACAGGGTTTCCGTACCCTTCTGAAACAATAACAATAAAATGATCTTTTCCTGACTCACGAATCTTTTTAACATTTTCTACAACATCATCAATTGGGGTAGGAATCTCTTCCGTGATAATCTGGACAGCTCCTGTTGCAATACCTGTATTTAATGCAATGTGTCCTGCATGTCTTCCCATTACTTCGACTACACTACACCGCTCATGTGACTGACACGTATCATTTAATTTGTCTACACATTCTACTACAGTATTCATTGCTGTATCATATCCAATTGTATATTCTGTTGAAGCAATATCATTGTCTATTGTTCCCGGAACCCCAATACAAAGGTAACCCTAATTCTGACAAATATCCTGCTCCTCGATATGAACCATCTCCCCCTATTACAACCAAGCCATCTAATCCGATTTCTTTTGCATTATGAAATGCTTTTTCACGATATGACGCTTCATAAAACTCCATACATCTTGCTGTCTTTAAAATGGTTCCGCCCGAATGAATTATTCCTGAAACACTTTCTCGATCCATAACATGATAATTTTTTTCAAGAATCCCATTATATCCTTTAATAAATCCTATCGGTTGAATTCCATTTGCAATTGCTGTTTTTACAACTGCACGAATTGCTGCATTCATTCCCGGAGCGTCTCCTCCACTGGTAAGTACTCCTATTTTTTCATTTTGTTCACCTTCCTATTGCAAAAGGGAAGCAGTTCCACCTGCCTCCCTTTCGTTTATTTTATATTTATTAGTATTCCATCTGACGATAGTATCTTCTAGTTGTAAGTGGATGATTTCTCTCTTTTTCAAGATGGCAACTTAATCTTTCTGTAATCGCATACATGATCATTGGAGAAACAATTTTTCTGTATTCAGCATCTTTAAATGGAAGTTCAACTTCTTTTTGTATCAAAAATATTAATTACTTTTGTTACTTTTTCTGAGAAGTTTTTAACACGATCCATTAATGGTCTTGTCTCATCTTCTCCGTAGAAGAGGATTAAGCTTGTATCTTCTTCTACAAGTTCCAGTGTTCCATGGAAATATTCTGCTGCATGGATAGATTTAGTTTTAATCCACTGCATCTCTTCAAGGATACACATTGCATAATCATAAGCTTCTCCCCAAAGCATTCCAGATCCATTACCATATGATAGTCTGTATCTTTATGTTCTACTGCCATTTTTGCACATCTATCTTCATACTGCTCTTTTGCTTTCAGGAGATATGGAACAATCTTGCTGTACTGCTCTACAAACTCATCATATTTATCAAATTCTCCTGCATTCTTTTTGAATCTTGCCAGTAATGTAATCATATATGTATAAATTGCTTCACACAGGCAATCATCTTCTGCAAAACTGAAGAACTTATAATCTGCATATTCACAAGCTGGTGTATTATCATTTGATACATATACCAGAGTTCTTGCTCCTGCTTCTTTACAATATTTGATTGCTGCTACAATCTCTTTTGTATTTCCACTTCTTGTAGAGAATACACATACTGAGTCTTTTTGTGAATCTCTTATGTCCTGATACCATGAATTCTGCTGCAATTACTGAGTGTGTTTCAATCTCTGAAGTTGTATCAAACCAATATTTCATTGGAAGTGAATGTGCATAAGTTCCGCCGCATCCAATAAAGAAAATGTTTGAATAACCCTCCTTGCAAATCTCATCAACTGCTTTCTCGATCTGTGGTCTTAATGCAATTGCATCTCCTACAACTTTTTCGTAACGTGGTACATCAAAATTAAACATCTTATTTTCCTCCTTAAATTTAAATGTTATCTTGTTCGTTGATGTAATAATACATCATATAACATTATATGTAAAGTAGTTTTTTTAATTTTTTAAAATTTTTTCTATTTCATTCAAAATATCCAATAGTTCCCGTGGCTCATTTATAGAATAATCTGCCATTTTCAGCTCTTCCTCTGTTCCACATCCATATTTACAGGCAACAAACAAAAATACGATTTGCCTGCGCTGCTTCAAAGTCATAACACCGGTCGCCTACTAATATTGCGAACTCTGGATTTTCATCCTGTAAAAAACGGGCTAATGATTCCACTTTTCCTTTTCCTGGAATAATAGGTCTTACTCGATCTATTTTTTCGTGCAAATTAAGTTTGTCCAATACCTCTTCTATATACTCTTCATCGGCGTTTGAACATACTGCTGTTTTATATCCTCTTTCATGAAGAGAATCCAGCATATCTCCTACACCTTCATATTCCTCAACAGAATTATGAAATACTGTTCTATAATAACCAGATACTAATTTCCAGAAATTATCCGCTTCTTCGCTTTTTTTTCTGTCCAAAAAATTTGAGATTGGTCACTTCTACCGGTTCACCTATCGTGCAGCGAATAGCATCTTCTGTCCAAACCGGTATATTCATTTTTTCCATTGCCAATTCAATTGATGGAATCATAAATTTATCTGTTCGACTCAATGTTCCATCTAAATCAAAAATAATATATTTCATTTCTATTCCTCAATCTGATTTTTTAAACCCAAAGCCACCCTCTCGCAAGCAGTTGTCTGATGAATAATGTGCAGCATCATCCATTGCTGCCTCTATCACATCTGCCTGCAAAACAATGCCTTTTTTCCATCTTCTTTTTTCAGCAAAGATACAATCAATGCCGCAAGATAAGAATCACCTGCCCCCATTGTGTCAACAGGTTTTACAAAATAGACTTTTCCTTTTATAAATTCGCTTCCATTGTAAAAAATCTGTCCGCGGCCACCCATAGTCGCAATTACATTTTTGCACCCATGTGCATAAACTTTTTTTTAATAGTTCCTGTATTTCTGGTTCTTCCATATGGTCACAGGAAAATTGTCCCAATTCCAAGTATGGACATGTCATATTCAAAAACTCTTCTGTACGATATTTATCTTTTACCGAAAAATCAAAGGTCACCATTCCTGTTAAATCTTTTTAATTTATATACATCTTCATGCAATTTGGCATTACAACTTGTATGGATCACGTCAAAAGTTTTTAGATATTCCACATCTTCTGTACGAATTGTCGTTGTATGTGCCCATTTTGTCCCCAAATCACATCCTATATAATGTCTTTCACCATCAATTACATTCACATCACATTTTTTTGTTGTTGCTTCCGGATCAAAGATGCATTGAGATAAATCTACTCCTAAACTTTCCAAAGCATTTTTCAATATTTTTCCTTCTCTGTCTGCTCCGATGCTTCCTACATATGCAGCCTCTGCGCCAAGAAGTGCTGCATGAGCAGCAACGTTAACTGCATTCCCACCTGGGAACATAGTCCCCATATTCATATAACGATCTATTACATTATCGCCGATTCCTGCTATTTTCATATTTTTTACCTCTAAAAAGGACACCGCAAATTCTATTCGCGGTATCCTACTCATTAATCTAATATTCTACTTTTCTATAGTAACGTCTAATATCAAGTGAATGATCTCTAATTTGTTCAAAATTCTTGCTCACTCTGGACAATACCGCGTTAATCACAACCGGAGAAAGCATCCATCTAAATTTGTCACTAATACCAGGCAATTCATAATCTGCTGTATCAAATACTGTAAAGTCATCTGTATACTGTCCTACAAAATCTTTTACTCGCTGATCCAATTTTCTAGTCTGTCCTTCTGTCATATTTAAAGCTACACAAACTCCTTTTTCCACCAATTCAATTGTTCCGTGGAAAAAATTCCGGAGATGTTACAGATTTTGTTCTCAGCCACTGTGATTCCTCTAATACGCACATTGCAAATGAATATGTAGGTCCCCACAAATTACCTGAGCCAATCCAAATCTGATATGGATCATCTTTATACTTCTCTGCATATGCTCTTGCTTTTGGCTCACTTGCTTTTCCTACAGATACCAGAGCTGCAGGAAGATTCTTCAATTCATCTGCAAACTGTTTGTAATCATCAAAAGAATCCTTTATTTTCCAACAATTTTCCGATTAGCATATACAAAACATACTCTTGTGGTCTTCCGTCTTTGTATACAACTGAATAATCTGATAACTCACCCATCGGCGAATTGTCAACTCCTAAAACAGACACAATCGTTGCTCCTTTTTCTTTGACATACTTAGCTGCAGCAACTGTCTCTTTTGTATCTCCTGATTTTGATGCCATAAATACTAATGTCTTATCTGTAAGATGATTATTTCCCTCAACAAGAAGTTCTGCTGAAATCTGTGATTGTACATTCAAATTGGACATTACTGAAATCATATAGTCAAAAGGCTGCATCATTGCAAGTGAACCACCTGAAGAAGTAAACAAAATATTGTCAAACCCTTTCTCGCAAACAGCATCTGCTATTTTTTTCAATCTCTGCTCTCTGAGCATAAATATATTCTCCGTTTTTCAAAATCTGGTTTTCATCAAACTTTACCATCATGATAATTTCCTCCTAAATCTAAATTAAAAATACCTAAAAGTGCTCCAACAATTCCTACAATCATAAGCACGATCAATATCCATGAAACTTTGACTTTTTTCTGTAAAAGCCCATAAATTCCTAATGTCATTGCAAATGGAACAAGGTTTGGCATAATACCATCTAAGATTTCCTGTACCTTTACTGCTGCATCACCACTTCCGATAGCTCCAGCAATATTAACCGTTATCATACTCGGTATCATTGCACCAATTACCATAAGTCCAAGTACTGCTGCACCAAATGTCAATTTAGGCATCATACCTGATTCTTCAATCTTATTCAGAAAACTTGTTCCAAATTTATATCCGAATTTTAAGCAAATATATCGAACTGCAAATGCCGGCACGTTGAATATAAGCCAGAATAAAAGTGGTCCCAGGATACTACCTTGCATGGCAAGAGATGTACCTATTCCTGTTGCAATTACTCGAAGCGTTCCCCAGAACATAGAATCTCCAATACCTGCTAATGGTCCCATCAATGCAACCTTTACATTGTTAATGGATGATGTATCAAAATCTTCATTTCTAGCATTGCTCTCTTCCATTGCTGTTGAAATTCCAAATACCGCCGTTGAAATGTATGGTGTTGTATTAAAAATTCCATGTGGCGTTTTGCTGCTGCTATCTGGTCTTCTTTTTTTCTGATAAATCTTTTTAATCGCAGGAAGCATTGCAAAACAATATCCCATATTCTGTTGTCTCTCATAATTCCAAGAGTATTCCAAAGATAATGAACGTAAAAAGATTGATCTTAATTCCTTCTTTCCAATTACACTCTTCTGTTCTGCTGTATTAGAAGTCGTCATCGTCTTCCACCTCCTGTACTGCTACTTTCTGTGTTCCCTGCATCTGCACAAGGATAACTGCTAAACATCCTGCCATCATTGCAATTCCAAGCATTGGAATCTTGAGATAAGCAGCTAATGCAAATCCAAGAATAAAATATACCATTGTTTTCTTAGACAAAATCATCTGTGCAAGCAGAGCAATTCCAAGTGCCGGAATAAATCCTGCTGCTGCCACAAGTCCGTTCTGAACAAACTCTGGAATCGCTTCAAGAACTCGGTTCATAACTGGTGTTCCTAGATAAAATGCTACTGCACATATAATTCCTCTTGGCAAACTTTTCACCACAAATCCACCTAGTATATGCATTCGCTCCATTCCTTTAAAATCGCCTTTTTCTATATAGTTATCTGCTTTATGTAAAAAAGAACGGAAGTATTCCAAGTGTAAGTACATTGTCAACAACCAAATATAATGTTGCGATTGGGAACGCCAGTGCCAACGCTACATCTGCACCTTTTCCCGTTGAAATTGCAAATGCGGCACCTAAAACACCACCTGTAATTACATCTGGTGGAACTGCTGCTCAAGTGTAATAGAACCAATAAATACCATTTCAAGGGTTGCACCAAGAATGATTCCCGTTTTCAAATCACCCATAACCAGTCCAACAAGCATTCCTGTAATAATTGGACGTGATCCTAAGTTTGTTCCAAACATCCACTCAAAGGTAACAAACATGGCAATCAACCCTATTAGAATTGCCTGAACTAACATAATTTTCCTCCTCACATGTTCTTTGATACTTTTACTTTCTGTTCACCAGGCACCTGCCTGATTTCAATTTCAATTCCATCGTTTAACAACTCTTTTAACATTTCCTCATCCCGGGCAGTAACTGGAATTGTCTTATAAAGTGTCTTAACAATGTCTTCCTTTGGCTTACAACCGCCAAGATTGATAGATCGTATTCCTGCATATCCTTTGGCCAATCGATATGCATCCTCAATACTCTCTACAACGATAAATAATTTATATTTATCTGTAACACCCGCATTTAATGCAGCGATGGAATCTTCAATATTTTTCATAACGAGCTTCACCCCATTTGGCTTAGCCAATTTCATTGTTGTTTTTCCGAATGTTATCATTCACAACCGCATCATTTGCAATTAAAATGCAATCTGAATCTAACGATTGTGTCCACGCCATAGCGACCTGACCATGTAATAATCTGTGGTCTACTCTTAATAATTTAATCATTTTACATCCTCCGTATCTTGTTTTAATTGATTTTAAAATCCATCGTCTTCCTCTACTGTATCCTCAGACAATAACTTATTGCATAAAACAATACCTTCACTTGCTTCTGAAATATTAGTTTCCAATTGCTTCTCTGTTAAATTTTCCGTTTCATACCACAAACTAAGAACTAATGGGAGATTCATTCCTGCTATTAACCAATACCCCCCTCTTGTGCTCTTATCATAAATTCGTTATTGATACTTCCGCCAAATATATCTGTGATAACAACCCACTGGTCTTCTGGATTTCTTTCGTTCATCCACTTTTCTACCATTGCCGGAAGATCCTTAGATTGCTCATCTACATAAGCGCATAGAGTTTCTACATTTTCATTTTGCCCCATTAAAAATTCCGCTGTCTTTTTTCATTCCGTTTGCCAAGGGGCCATGACTAGCAAGCAATATTTTGTTCATTATCACTCCTCCTACTCTTGTGATATAACATCATATAACATCTCGTTACAATAAGTTTACTACCATGTGCTGTTTCTGTCAATAAAAAAATAGTACTTCTGCATTTTTTATGCAAAAGTACTAATTTTTATTTTCTAATTTTATTTTAAAGATAGAATTTTAATCGTTCTGTACAATACACTTGTTTTGATACAAACAATGGTTTCCCTTTTTCATCTTGATGTTTATCTGTAAAAAGCAACAATGCTTCTCCTTTTTTTATATTCAACAAACTTGCTTCCTGAGCATTTGCATATACAACTTCTAATGTACGGATGCTTTTCCCCAGTGTAATTTTATGTTTTTGTAAAATATCATACAATGACCGATTTAAATCTTCTCCTTCCAAAAACGAGAATCCTTTTCCATAATGGTTGGTTTCAATCATTGTAGGAACATCATCTACAAAGCGTAAACGCTTTGTGCATAAAATCGTTGTATCTTCTTCTATATCTAGATATTGTGTGTCTGACATCGTCGGATATATCCATGACACATCTACCACTTTTGTAGTAGCCTGTTTTCCCTCCTGCTGACATGAATGTGTAAATCCAACCGTATCATCTGCCGAATACATAGCTTTCTTAGATGCAATAAATGTCCCTTTTCCTCGAGATCTGATTACGAGACCATCTTCTTCTAACTCGCTGATTGCTGACCGAATGGTTATTCTACTTACAGAATATGCCTCCATTAGTTCAGCCTCTGATGGAAGTTTATCTCCGGGTTTTAATTCACCTTTTTCAATTTTTTTCATTTAATAGATTCACTATTTGCTTATACATCGGAATCATACTGTCTGGATTTATGTTGTTATTTTTTTTCCATATTACTTCTCCCTATTCGTCACAACACATTATGTTACATAATAATACATTATATAACATTTATTATTCAATGTCTATACTATCTTCTGAAAATCCATACAATATACTCTTCTCTCCGAAATTATTATAGATAACTACAGTTACATTTTTTCCAATTCATCGATAACTGATTTACTTTATTTGACATGAAAAATTTAAAATAATCCCCCAAAAGTACCTGTTTTTGTAATATGTAGGATTTCCCGTATTCAAATAAACCGTTTCTGTTAATACAAATACCGCATCTAATTCTGAAAGTCCCATTAAAACAATCTCTTCCTCTGTTGTTATATTGGTTTCAAGCATAATTGAAGTATAACAATTATCTTCTATCTGTAATCCTGTTTTCTCTGTTATTTTCTCATAAAGCGAACAATTTTCCATATCTATTTTTGAAAGAAATCCATATTTCGAATATGGCAAATATACATGTTCTATCATAACAGGTCTATCATTTACGTGTCGTAGACGTTTCAAATATACAAGCTTTTTCCCCATCTTTTAGTTCTAATTTTTTTGCCATCACTGCATTAGCTGAAACCACTTTATTTTCAAGAATCTTTGTATAAGTTTTTTATATGATTTTCTTGGCAAAAAATATGTAAAGCCTTTGAATGTTGTCAAACTCGAGGAAATTTTAGGTGTACGCACAAACACGCCCTTACCTTGATATTTCACTAAAATTTCTTGTTCAACCAGTTCTGCAATTGCATTTCTAATTGTAATTTACTAACTTCATATTGTTCGCACAATTTTGCTTCACTTGGAATAGATTGTCCTGAACAAAACTCACCTTGTTCTATTCTATTTTTCAAATCTTCTGCCACTTGTTGATACAGTGGTATCGCACTATTTAATTTTATCATTTACGATAGTCCTCTCTTTTTTATTAACGAGATTCTAAGTATGTCATATGATGTATCTATACAATATATTATATCAGATATTTTTCAAAAGCACGATAATTATTTTAATTCTAAAAAAGAAACCTGTAAAATCATGATATGCTCCCTTTTAGGTAGACAAGTATAATAATAAAAACTTGTTGCCTAGAAGGGAGTTTTTTATTGGGAAGAAAACCAAAATATAGTGTTGAAGAAAAACTAAATGCAGTAAGAGAATATTTGGATGGAAATGAAAGCATGAATTCCATAGCGAAGCACTTAAATATTTCATTTCAGTCTTTTAAACAGTGGGTCACAAATTACGAAGCGATGGGAACAGATGCTTTTGCAACTAGTCAAAACAAGCATTATTCCAAAGTCGAAAAAGAACAGGCTGTTGCAGCATATTTAGCAGGTGAAGGTTCCTTATGGATATCTGTAAAAGATTTAAAATCCTTTCAACTCGCCAACTCAGAAGCTGGATAAAGAAGTATAATGATCATGAGGAGCTGAACGCTTCCGGAACGGGAGGAAAGTCATCATGACAAAAGGGCGAAAAACAACATTTCAAGAACGAGTGGAAATTGCATCTTATTGTATTTCACATGGGCATAATTATGCGGAAACAGCAGAAAAGTTTTCAGTTTCTTATCAGCAGGCACGAAATTATACAGTTAAATATGAAAATAGCGGAGTTGACGCATTGCAAGATAATCGAGGTCGGCGAAAACCAGAAGACGCTCTTACCGAAATTGAAAAACTTCGAGCTGAATTAAAATTAGAAAAAGCCAAACGGCAAAAAGCGGAAATGGAAGTATCTTTCTTAAAAAATTAGAAGAAATAGAGAGGAGGCGGGGTTAAGCCTGTTAAGACATGAACATATTTATCAGGCGATTAAAGAAGAAAAATGATACATACGGTTATCCTGTCTGCGCACTGTGTAAGCTTGGAAATGTAAGTAGAGCATCTTATTATAAATGGTTACACAGAGGGATTCCGGCTAATGAAGCAAAAAATAAGATGATTGCAGAAAAAATCGAAAAAATACATACAGAATCACCAGATAAGGGGTATCGCAGAATACGAGATGATTTGGAACGATATCATGGTATAAAAGTCAATGATAAACGAGTTCTCCGCATATGCAGAAAAAAAAGACATTAAATCAACAATTAAATATACAAATAATGGATGTACACGTCAGGCGGCGAATCCACAGTTTGTAGCAGAAAATATATTGAATCGCGAATTTTATGCAGATGCACCGAACGAGAAATGGCTTACAGATGTGACCGAATTCAAATCTTTTTATATCTAGGAGCTCTTTATTCTTTCTCAACTGACAATAAGTTTACTCTATCCCCCAACAAATACAAATTGTCCTTTCTCCCCAATCGTGCTACAATAATCTTGTCCGAATGAATGGTGGTTATTATTAAATATTATTTAGTAGACAGCGAGAATGTCAACGACAACTGGTTGATGCTGCTGGATCTGAGTGACGAAACGGATAAGATCATCGTGTTTTATACGAAAAATTCACCTCATATGTCCTATTCATCAGTCATCAAACTGCTCGGATGTACTCGCGAAATTAAATTTGAAGAATGTAATGAGGGAAATAATGCTCTGGATTTTCAGTTGATCTCTTACCTTGGTTATCTGATGAAGAACGAAGAATTGAAAGATTCTGAGTTCATTGTAATGAGTAACGATACCGGTTATGATCCTGCGGTCAACTTTTGGAAAAAAGAGGCTTTCCTGTAAACAGAATTAATGTGAATTACTGCAAATTAGCTTTGCAACGACAGAAAGAAGCGGCTCTTCGCCTGGCAGAACAATCCAATTCTGTCGAGATGCAATCTACAGAAAATTTTTCCGGCGAAGAATCTCATCCGGGATCTTCTGCTGAAGAACTTCCTTTTAAAGACAGACCGAAAGAAGTTTCTTCTTCCATTTGTCCTGAGCCTTTAAAAGAAGTTCCGGCTTCTCAGAAGCCCTGTTCTTTTGATAAGGAAGAAGTCGATGCTCTCATTAACTGCCTTGGCAAAGATAATCTGATTGCAATTCACGAAACCCTGGTTCATGTATACGGTCAGAAGCAGGGACAAAATATTTACAAAACCGTAAAAGATAAATCTTATTCTTTTGCACCTGAAACTCTTTCACGCAAAGATAAGGTACACTATTTTACTGATATCATTTTTTTTCGCACAGTGACCTGGACGATCCTGAAACTTCTTAGATTTCCTTGAAAAAATAAGGACAAATCTAAAAATCTCAATGGAGTCCGTTCTGCGATCACCAAGGCTTATGGAAATAATACCGGGATGAAATACTACAGCCTTTTCAAGCCTTATTTCAAAACGATATCAGCTTTAAAATAACGAACGACAGAAAGGAAATTCGGACAGAGGAAGTCCCCTTATATCACTGACGCATATCAGTGGATAAGGGGACTTATCTCAATAATAATAATATAACTTGAAACTCGCTCTCCGGCATGATAGTATATCTAATTAGCACATAATTATTCAGGCATCCCGTCTGCCATCATTTGAACATTGATTTATCTTATCATGATCAGACACGATGCAAATACATCAGATAGGAGGATTTATGAATCAGAAAATGAAAACTGCTCCTGCAGCAGAAAATAAAATGGGAACCATGCCTATTGGCAAATTGTTGTTCAACATGTCCCTGCCAATGATGATTTCCATGCTTGTGCAGGCACTTTATAACATTGTTGACAGTATCTTTGTAGCAAAATTATCTGAAAATGCTCTTACGGCCGTATCTTTAGCATTCCCTTTACAGACATTGCTCATTGCAGTGGCAACCGGTACAGGTGTCGGTATGAATGCTTTACTCTCCAAAGCTCTTGGAGAACGCCGTTCCGACGAGGCTGATAAAATTGCCGTAAATACTGCATTTATTTACTTTCTGAGCTATCTTGTATTTTTTGATACTCGGATTTACGATTGTAAAACCTTTCTACGCAAGTCAGATTGGAACCGCAGATGCAGAAATCATGGAAATGGGAATCGACTACTTAAGAACCGTCATGATCTTTTCCTTCGGACTGATCTCCCAGATATTTTTTGAGCGTCTGCTTACCTCTACCGGAAGAACAATCTTCAGTATGACCTCACAATTATGTGGAGCGATTACGAATATTATTTTAGATCCGATCATGATCTTTGGATTACTCGGATGTCCCAAAATGGGCGTTACAGGTGCTGCTGTCGCAACCGTCATCGGACAGTGTGTCGCTGCAATCGTCGCATTCACCTGCAATCACAAGTTCAACCACGATGTAAAACTGCATTTTCGTGGTTTCCGCCCCAGTGCAAAGATCATTGGAACCATTTATGCGATTGGTGTACCTTCGATTATCATGCAGTCCATCGGTTCTGTCATGACTTACTCCATGAACCGGATTCTGATCGAGTTTTCTTCAACCGCAACAGCCGTTTTTGGTGTGTACTTTAAACTGCAAAGTTTCTTCTTTATGCCACTGTTCGGGCTGAATAATGGAATTACACCGATCATAGCTTATAATTATGGTGCCAGAAACAGAAAACGTATGGTCAAAACCATCAGGCTCAGTCTGATCACGGCATTCTGTCTTACTTTTATTGGATTCCTCTGCTTTGAGGGAATCCCACAGATCCTGCTTGGGATGTTCAACGCTTCAGAAGATATGCTCACGATCGGTATCCCGGCACTTCGTATTATCGGAATCCACTATCTGCTTGCATGGTTCTGTATCGTTTCCGGAACAGTATTCCAGGCTCTCGGTAAGGCAGTCTTCAGCATGATCGTATCCATCATGCGACAGCTTGTTGTGCTGATTCCTGCTGCTTACATTTTATCGAAGCTCGGCGGACTTCACGTTGTATGGTGGTCTTTCCCGATCGCAGAAACTGTTTCCCCTTGTAGTATCACTCCTCTTCCTTTTAAGGATCAACCGGACAGTAATCTCCAAAATCCCGGATGGAAGTGATATTCTGTAAAAGATACTATCTCTGCCTGCTTTTTCAAAGCTAAATATCGTCACTAATGTCGTATACCCGGCAATTACCCGACAATTCTGAATACCTTGCAAATAACGCAAGGTATTCTTTTTTACTTCTGAAAAACTGCGGACTTTATAATTCAGTTCAATATGAAGCTGTGGTGCTTCGCCGGATTGCGGTTCTTTTCAGGAGTCTTTTCAGATCATACCAAAGCATTGCACGATCTATTTCTTTTAATTGTATCTGTTCTTCTTCCGACAGGTCTGAGCCAAGAAATTTTTTATAGATCATACTGAGCAGTCGGTTTCTCTTTCCTGATATTCCGGTAATTCTTTCTTAAACGGTGTCGGCACATCCGACAGATAACACTCACTTGCATCATGGAGCAGACATGCAAGTATCATACGCTCTCTGAAAATCCTCTCGCTGCTGCCTCTTTTTTTGCACAGCAGATACAATGCTCTCCCACAGACCAGAATGTCTGCACATGCCCATTTCCCCTGCAGATCAGCGACAGAGCATGGGCAATATCCTGTATTCTGATCAAATCTGAATCTGGCTCTGTCGGTCTGAAATGTAATCCTGTATAGGTGGTTATATATTCACTCATCGTATTCCTGCTTTTCCTTCCTACAACCCTTCCCGGTATACTTTATTGATCGTTGTCTGTGCATGTTCCAATTCTTTTTCTGAATGATTGCATTCCGGTCGCTTAAAATCGCCAGCATTTCATCTACAACATCCCCCGGTCTCGGTTTCTGATATCCTGTAAAAGATACCCCAGCATCCGGGTTGCAGTGTAATCGGTATTCATCTGCCTGTATGCAATTTCCCGGCAAAAAATCTTCCGGATATCCCTTAAGCTGCAGGGCATCATATAATTCATCCTGTCTTGACCCAGCCATCCTGTTCCTCCTGTTCTGTCCCTGTTATCCTGTTCTTTTTTACTGTCACTTATTTGATTTCAGATGTATTTTCATGATCCTGTTCTGTCAGACAGTTTATTTTTATTGTGGTAACTGATATTGTCCCATCAGTCTTTCACACTCCGCCTTCATCTGGTTCACAACTTCCTCCGGTCCTACAATCTTAATTCCTTCTCCAAGAGAGAAGATCCAGCCAAGAAACTGTTTGCTCACATGCACGTCCACATTCACCCGGAAATGTTCTTCATCTTCCGGAATCATCATCACATCTTTTCCAAAACGATCAATAATCACACCCGCCAGTCGATTATCCACCTGCATTTTTACAGTCTGTTCTTTACCTCTGAACATTCCAAAACTCTTCTTGGCATAATCTGCCATATCCAGCTTTTTAAAATATTCTTTTCCCTCTCTGCTTTCATTTGACATTCTGATATGCAGCATCTTGTCCACCCGGTAATGCTTGATCTGTTCCGTTTCTGAATCATATCCAATCAGATAGTAATACTCATCATCCCATGAAAGTCCCCATGGACTGATATGATACCATGCCCCATTATGCCGCCATTCCATTTCTTTTTTTACATTCCACTGATAATACTGGAATTTGATCTTTTTTATTCTCGGATATCGCATTATGAATTGCATCTACCGTATAATAGATACTCTCATTCATTGTCTTGATTCTTCCGGACACAAATACCTGACGCTGCAACTTTTGTGCATCGTATTTGCTGACCAGCGTCTCCAGTTTTTTGATCAGTCTGTTGGTCTTTTTCTCCGTAATGAATTTCGAGGACTGAATCGCATCTACCAGAAGCTTCAATTCCGGAAGTTCAAATGCCCGGCTTACCACATGATAATGATAACGATTCCCGATCGGCTCTCCCTCTACCTCCTCAGATCACGTAAGTCTGCATACACGCTTTTCCGATCTGCTGTTACATCATATTTTGCCAGCTCTTCTATAATCTCCGGCATGGTGATATAATGCTCATCATCTGTCTGTTCCATCATGATCTGAGCCAGCCGGTATAATTTAAATTTCTGATTACTTCCTCTTGGCACTTTTCCCCGCCTCCTGTTCATCACAATTTAGATATATCAACGATATCCTAAGTATATCATAAGTAGCGGGACTACAGATGAAAAAAGCAGATCAGATCAACTCAGAGAATTGATTCACTGCCTTTTTTATAATATCATAAGTAAATGATGTTGGGGTCAAAAGCCCCCCGACTTTGATGCCTAATTGCTCCAAGAACCCCTTCCTATATGCAACGTTCCTATCTGCTATCCATTGATTTTAAAGTTTTTTTGTCATCGTAATTGCTCCTCTTAGAAATCATATTCATCCGGATCCAATCCGGCATCTTCCAGTACTTCTCTTCGTTCATTCAGAAAAATCCAAATCCAGTCCAGATAATCCAGTTCCGTCCGTTCTTCAGAATCATCCTTCAGCAATTCATTCAGAAAAATAAATTCCATTGTACTTTCTAGCAGACTGATATTTCCATCATGGTTTAAATCAAACATATTTCCGAATATTCCTTTCATAATGCACCACCTTTAATCATTCATGTATTCATAGTAATCGGATTCGCTGGCAAACAAGATATATTTACCATCTACCAATCCCATGTAACCATCACCTGTGTTAAAACCTTTCATTGCCCAACTCCTCCATTTCTTTGAATTTTATGATTTAATCTTCTTTGATGATTACAGTTTATACCAATAGGTGGGGCATAAAAAGCCCTGCTTTTTACGACTATTTTCTGTTTTTTCACAAACTCTGCATATACAGAAAATTGTATTTTCTGACTTCCTCATCCATTTAACTTCCATAACCTTGTTGTTTTACTGATGCTTCAAGTATAATAAAATTCATAGAGGAAATACACGCACAGCATGTGGACTTAACACCCGATAATCCTCATGTTTTGCGATATACAGGGAGGTTATTCTCATGGGGAAACAATCTACGAGAGAAAATAAGACAATTTATCAGATTTTCCGGGAAGAAGCCGGTCTTACCAGATCAGAAGCCAGTGAAAAAATGACTGCTGTTTCTGATTCTAAAATTGAAAAAATTTGAATATGAAATACAAGAGCCTACACCTTACGATATTATCCAGATGGCCGACGCTTACAGACGACCGGATCTCTGTAACTATTACTGCTCTCATAAGTGTGAAATCGGACATCGCTATGTTCCGGAAGTCGAAGTTACCGACTTATCCAATATAATCCTGGAAACCATTGCCAGTTTAAATGAAATCAATCCTCTGACTACACGCCTGATCCAGATTGCCCGTGACGGTAAAATCAGCGACGATGAAATCAGGGATTTTGCTTTTTATCAGCAATAAGTTGGATGAGATTTCTCTGGCAATAGATTCCCTGAATCTCTGGGTTGATAAGACAGCCGGAGAACAGGGACTGAACATTGAATTGTTCCGAGAAGAAAAAAGAGAAACAGAAATAAGTGCGAAAAAAGCAAGGCAGCGAACCTATTTATGGTCCACTGCCTCTCTCCACCGATGATCAGCAGTGGAAATGCAATATACATCAGTCCACCAACAACCATACCAATTAAGATAACGGGAAAGAATACTACTGTACAGAGCAATTTCAGAATTCCCCACGATGTTTTTTATACCAAATATAAAGAATTTTCCAATAAACCAGATCATACAAATTGCAAATAATAATGATAACATATTCTACTCCTTTTAGCTCCTGTTCTGATTGGTGCCATTCATTTTTTTCTGCCGTTTTTCTGCTATAAATTCAGATGCATTTCTCACACAAATTTTACTACTGAATTTTGGATTTTTCTCTATCTTTTCAATCATCCGAATTAACTTTATTCTCCGTGCTGTATCCATCTGCTTACCTCATTCTAACAGTTCTGCCTTTTGATATTGTCAGTATAACCAGATAACTTTTCAAAATATATACCTGATGCAAAGAATTTAACGTATGTAATTCTCAATTTTCGAGGAATTCCTTCGTTTTTTTTTTTCTCTCTTATAGTGGTTCAGTTTCATACCAGCACCTTTCACCATCTGATTTCCTTCATCGTCAAAGGATAAAAAGACCATCTACGATTTTACGGTAAATGATCTTTTCATCGTTAATATTCAATTTATATCATTCTGTTTTCATAATCTTGTAACTCATGGAAAATGTCATCCACATATACAACATCATCTTCTATTCTGTACAGCATGAAATATCTGTACTTTTGAAAATTTATTCGATGGTATCCCAGACTCTGTAAGCGTGGATTATCACATGTTTTCATACTTCCTGCTACATGTTTTAACAGTTCTACAGTATCCTCAAAATCATCAAGCACATTCTTCGCCGCTTGCTTATTTTTCTCTCATATCTGAAATCACATCATCCGCATTTCTATAATTTCCATTTTTGAAGATTCTCTGGATTGTTCCAGTCTTTGAAGCATCTCATCTTCTATCATAGATGTATATGGATTATGCACTGTTCTTTTTTTATTTCAAATGGGAATCCGTTATATGCAACAGCCTGTGTTAAAAACATTCTTATTGCAGACGTTGTATCTGTTCCAAGATCCTTAAAAAGCTGATCTGATTTACTCTTTAAATCATCGTCTACCCTGATTTGAATTGTACTTGCCATTTTAGATACCTCCATTTCTTTTTTTTTTTATTATAATGCCATATCATTGCTAATTCAATACATTTGTAACGATATTCATCAGGTGTAAGCGGTAAATTCTTTTCCGACCATTCCGAAACAAGCTCCGGGTGCAGTTTCCCCGTCCCGATTTGTAATTGACACAGCGGAAATGCTCCTGATTTCACATCATGCTTTTGGCGGCTGAGAAATGCAGTTTTGCACCGCAGTCGGGACAGTATACCAGCCCCGAAAACAGGCTCGTCCTTCCGGTCTTGGTCGGCCTGCGGCGGTGTGCGTTGCAGCATAAGTGCAGGGGCGATATGACGGGGATATAAGTCAAAGCACACAAAAGCGAGCTGTAACTCACTTGCATAAGTACAGCCCGCCTCCTGTGTTGCTATATACCTTTTTTTGTCTTTTTGAAAACCTCCGGAAGCATTTTTAATACCCTTTTCATTTTGATCTCCATACCATAATTGCGTTCATTTTTAATTCTTTCTCCTTCTCAATATGATTAGTAGCTCAGCCGTCTTTTTCTAACAATATTCAATGATGTAAAATCTTTGCTGATTTCCCTATCGAAATCAGTCGGAACGGCTTACTTAGAATACTTTTTCTTCTTGGAATACGCACTTGTTCCGATCAGCATTCCAGCAGATAGGAACAGCACTGCAAACCACAGCCACAGATTACTGTTATCGCCTGTCTGAGGACTGTTGGTATTTCCATTCCCTTCTCCGTTAGGATTGGTCGGCTCTGTAGGCTTTGTCGTTCCTGTAGCCGGGATTTCCTCTCCCTTATTTCCATCCGGTTTTGTCGGATTGGTCGGTTTTGTTGTTCCCGAAACCGGAATCTCTTTGCCCTTTACAGTATAACCGCATACTTTGCACACTTTGTCGCCGGTGTAGCCTTTTTCCGTTGCAGTTGCGTCTTTAGCGTTCTTTGTTTCCATATCGTGAGCTGCTTTGTCTGCGATGCTGCCGCAGGAGCATTCGTGCCAATGGTTGTCTGAGTCTGATTTCCACTTGCTGTTATAATCGTGCTGGTGCGTATCGTCTACCGTCACCGTGATATTCAGCCGTTCGCTGTAATCCATACCGTCCTTATATGCCGCAATACGGAATTTTGCATTTTCCGTAATGGTTATCGGATCGGTATAGATTTTCCGGCTTGCACTGTTCTGACAAGGACAGGAATCATCCACCGTGTAATAAATGGTCACGTTCTCCTCAGCCGAAATTACAAGCTGTTCTCCGCTTTTTACCGTAATATAGTTTTCCTTCGGAGAATTTTCGTCAAATTGTATTTCTCCAATTACCGCTGTAGGACGCTTCGGGCGGCTTTCCTCTAACGCCACACGAAGTGTAAGCGTCTTTTCAAGGCTTGTACGTGCTACCCGTAGCGTAATATCTGTATATCCCGGCAGTAAAGCGTTTGCCGTAAAAAACAACTTTTCCATCCGCATCCGTGACTTCTGAACCGGAAATCAGTGTAGCAGTCAATGTATTTCCAAGCTCAGCCTCCACAGTAACACCTTCCATGTAGTTTCCTTCCGAATCCTTTACCCGTACTGAAATTCCCTTCTCCGTACCGGCTTTCGCCAAAATAATGCTTTCATAATTCAAAACAATTTCTGCTGGACGGGCCGAAACAGTCAGTTCCCCGCTATTATAAGAAGCAAGTGCTTTTCCGGTATAATTCTGTGCACCGTCAAGGGTAAAGGAAACCTTACTGCCTTTTGGAAACCGCCCGCCTTTGTAATGTGCAATACCTTTGAATATCCACTGTCAACGGACTGCCACATACCGGTCATGCCTTCTGGAAGTATGATTTCTTTTTCAGTATCCATATACTGGCTAAAGATTACTTCTATATAATCCGGATACGCTCCTACCGACGAAACCACTGGATTTTCCGTTGATTTCATGGGAACTTTCAATCCCATCCTCGGCGGCGGAACCTGCATCCATTCGGTCTGCGCTGCCTCATACCCATCCTTTTCAAAGCGAACCTGCCACCAGCCGTTCGGCACATCCCATGCAAATACTCCGCTGTTGTCCGTAATCTGCGGATTTATCTGCTCATAATTCTCCGCATCCCAGACAACTGCATTGGTTCCATCAGAGTTGTCCGCATAGTAAACGGTTGCCGTCACACCAGAAAGAGTATTGGATTCCACTGCCTCGTAAACAATACCGGACGGATCCATGACCGGCTGAATCTTTTTGGGTCTTCTTCATAATGCGTTCCATATCCGTATCGTCACACTTCTGCTTCCGTTCCCTCGTCAGCCTGTCCAGTTCAGCGGAAAGCCTTGTAATCTCCGCAGCACGGCGGACACCCGTAGCGTTGGAGCATCCGTCCCACATGGCACTCAACCCGGTAGTTATCGGCGTTTTATCGGCTGCGCCGACAACTGTAAAGATTGAACCTACCCAGGAATTGGCATAGTAGCGATCCTTTTCCAGCCCCATGTACAGTCTAAGATCCATTGCCACAAAGCGTTCTCTCATAATCGCATTGGAGCAAAGCGGTTTATCCTTGTAGCGTTCCTCAAACATCTTCAGTTCGTCAATGTATCCCTGCATATCTGCCTCGCGTACTGTATAGTCCACATAGGCTTCCGTATCCTGCATTGCGCCTTCGATACCTGTTGCTGCCCCAACAAGTCCTACGGTTGTGGACATTCCCTCTGTCATATTCAGTGCCAACTGACTGTCCGTCACGCCCGGCAGATGCATTACCTGATTCAGTGCCTCCGTTGCATTTCCAAAACCACCGATAAATGCATTACGGACTCCCTGATCAAAATTACCGGCAGCTTCTCCGTTATAATCAATTTCGTTTCCGTTGGCGTCTATAAAGGCGAATCCTCCGGTAATGCCGCTTACGCCGCCTTCCCGAGCCAGAGAAGTGTTCGTTGTTTTCATAAGTGCATTTGCCACCGCCCGAAGTGCCACAGGCTTGAATTCCTCCTGCACTTCTGCCGATTCTTCCGCATAATCCTTAAATGCGATAAATGTCCCGTCTGCGTTTTCGCACACCTCAAAACCATCCGCCCGGAGTTCCTCTGCTGTGCGTGTATTCTCCTTCATCGTAATGCCCAGATCCGCATAGACTTCCTCCCATGAGCTATATTCCGTGATGTTCTTTTTCAATCCCATCATCTCGGAGAAACTTTCCAGCACTTCATCAATTGCTTTCTCCGCATTGTAGAACGCCGCCTGAACCTCCGGCGTTTGTTTTGCGAACCACTCCGGCATGGTTTCCGACGCACGGTACTTTGCACCAAAAATATATTCGGACACATCGAAATTCGGGTCCTCCGTATAGGTAAGATTGTTCGTTTTCGCATATTCTTCCATATACCGATTCTTTGTTTCCGCAATAGTCTCTGCTAATTTTTCACTCTTTTTATTTCTCTCATTCGTAATCTCCGCCGCCTTTTTTCTGGCTCTTTTCGGCTGTTTCTGCGTCATAAGTGAATGCCTCTCCCCGATCTACCCAATCGATGGAAAACTCTTCCGGGAGCTGTGCCTCTGTAACAACTCCGCTTTCGTCAGATGGAAGCATAATCTCTCCCGCAAAGTTAAACCGATAGCCTGCACCTTCTGTCAGTTCATCTGTTTTGAAGAGCTGCATTGGTATCGTATGTACCGTTCCGTCCAGCGTCTTCATATAAGTGATTACATTCTCCGGTGCTGATCCGCCTACAAATGCAGCACATACGGTCCATGCATTGTCTGCTTCCTCATTAAATAAATACCAATAAAATGTCGGAGGATCAAAGGACTGTGACGCTGAATACAGGTATTCTCCATTATAAGGGCTACCTAGACGGTTTGTCTGATAAAAATTCCATGATTCTAACGCCGCAACTGTTTTGGCATAGGTAACATTTGCAGAAACCTGTTCGTTACCGATGATTGCCGTCAGTTCAAATGTCTGTGCCGGAAGAGCATCGTCCGGAAGATTATAGGTAAATGTCACATTTCCAAGACCATTGGTTTTTCCTTTTCCCACCGGTTTCCCGTCCAGCAGTAGCGTGACATCACGGTTTGGTGCTGCACAGACAGTCACTTTATTCCCCGTCAGACTGTTCAAGTCTCCGCCGCCGGGCGAATCTCATAATCATAGACAGTAAACGAGGTGCTTCCGATTGGTGCCGTCGTCTTTCCCACCGTTGCACCTGCAGAAAGACTGTATGTCCCTGCCTTGCTGCAGGAAAACCCCAAATAGAACACGCCCGTCTGCTTTGTTTTATTTATCGTAACCGTATTGTCAGAAGCCGTATAATCATCTTTTCCCAACTGTTCTGTCTCTGAACAGACATATTTCAGCGTCATATTCTCAGGAAGCAGAATTGATACCGTTCCTTCTTACCCTCTGCAAAACCATAATAAACTCTTACCGCAAAAGTCTGTCCTCTAATCACATAACTCGTCTCGAAACAACCGAGCATTTCTCTTTATTTAGGATACCGGACACGTCTGTTTTCAGCAGGGGAACCGTAATTTCCACCGGATTCGTCTCTCCATCGGAAACCTCCGCAGTTACCTTCGCATAATCGATTCCTTCTGTCAGCCCCATACTCTCCAGAACATCCAAGGATGTTACCACCGAGAAGTTATCGTTGGCGTTATATGCGACCACGGTATAAGTTCCCGCCTTCAGTCCGTTTGTCAGATAAAAGCCATCCTTTGCGATTTTGCTCTTGCCGACCAGCTTCCCTGCCTTATCAAACACAAGAATGTGATTGTCTCCGGCGAATTTACCGCTTGCGGTAAGTTCCAGTTTACCCCATGCGGTCAGCGGAAGTTCAAACACTCCTGTTTTGCGGTCTGCGGTTACGCTTCCGCCTGTAAATCCAAGGGCGTCTGCATCTACGGTCAATGTCAGATTTTCTTCGATAACAGTATCCTCCAGCACCACACTTGGATATTGCAGGATATAATCCGTTCCTTCTTTCAGTTCCCGTTCTCCTGCCTTCAGGCTGATTTCCAGATTACGGAAACTATTTACCGCCGCCTCGCCAAAGTCCACCTCCATCACACGATTCATCGGTAATTTGTCTCCGACTGAAAATGTAATATCTCCCAAATCCCAGTCTCCGTCAAACGACGCCCGGATAAAATGCTTGCTGTAATATCCGTCTTTAGAAACTTCCGCCGTCACTTTTGATCCGGCATCTGCTTTTACAGAAAACTGATTATCCGTAAGCGTCACTGTCTTTTCTTGATTATCCTGATACAGTACTATCTTCGCACCGGAAGGAATCGTTCCGGACACGGTAAATGTCTGTTCCGTCCCGTCCAGAGCTACGAAGGTATATCTTTTCTGGGCTCCATCCATGACGTCCTTCTGCGTCTCGTAAAACTGTTTCAGCATGGACGGATTCCCTTCTGAATCCGTCTCATATGCCCGGATTGTCGCTATACCGGCAAAAGGGGTCTTCATAATCCACATCTCCGATAGTTACCCTCTCATGACTCGTCATTTCCGAATCATATGGCGTTAGTTTAAAATCCTGATTCGCAAACTCTACAATAATTCCTGTGTAGGTAAAGTCTTCCTCGCCTTCCGCCGGGTCATACTGCTTCGTACAGTCTGCAAAAGCACCGCCGTAAATTTTCGTTACCGTGGCAGGCACGACTACCTTCTGCTCTGCCAGTCCGCAGCATCCCTCGAACGCATGCGGACCAATCGTTTCCACACCCGGCAGAATGGTAAGTGACGCCATATTTGCACATCCGAAAAGGCACTGGCTCCTATTGTTTTAATATTCGATGGAATCGTCACATTCTGGAAAAAACACCCGTCAAACGCAGAATATCCTAATTCCGTAATGCTATCTACCGACAATGCCTTTTCCAGTTCCGCATCAGAAAGTGCCTGACAATTATCAAACCCTGTCAGAATCGTAAAATTTTTCATTTTGCGGCCAGTCGATACTGGTCAGAGATTTACAGAAGGAAAACGCACCCATCCCGATCTCTGAAAGCGTATCCGGCAGGTTCAGCGATGTAATCCCCGTATATTCAAATGCTTGTACTCCGATACTCTCCACACTGCCCAGATTCAGAGACGTCAGATCTTCACAACTCCCAAATGCACCGTTTTCAATGCTCTTCACGCAGTCGGGAATGGTCAGTTCGGTAATTCCCGTGGCCGCAAATGCGCTAAGTCCTCCGATGGAAGTTAACCCCGTACAGTTAGAAAAAATCCACGGACGTAAGGAACTCGTCCTGAAAAAACGCATATGACTCTATCGAAGCCAGCTTCTCCGGGAATGTAACTGACTGAACTGACGTCCCCGCAAACGCCCACTCTCCAATCGTAAAGACTGCGTACACTTAGAAAATCTATGTTCGTTAATCCGGGAACATCATGAAAAGCATACCCGCCAATACTGGTAAGGTTCGCCGGAAATATCACAGACGTTAGCGTCTCATTGTGTCCCTTCCCGAATTTCCAAATGCGCTTACTTCAATTCTTGTAACCGGCTTTCCGTCAATTTCATCTGGAAAAACGATTTCCGATACGGTATCATCACCTCCGGTAATCACAATCTCCTCGCCGTCTATCCGGTAATTCACATTTCCGCCGGTAGCGGCAAAGTACCTTCTTCTATTGCCTTACCCGCAAGGTCAGTTCCCGCCGCCAGTGCACTTATCGGCAATAGACTAAGCGTCATGCACAAAGCTAAAACCAAAGCCGTAATTCTATACTTTTTTCCTCGTAAGCCTTTTTAACCTTTTTCACAGTGAGTCCTCTCCTTCCGCTGTCATCGCTTATTCAGCTTTCTGCACCTGCTGTAAACGGTAACTCCTATCACACCGCTACAGGAAATGAACAATACGGCAAACCGGCAAGATTGCTGTTGTCGCCTGTCTTAGGGCTGGTGACATCTGTATTTCCATCCGGTTTTGTCGGATTGGTCGGTTTTGTTGTTCCCGAAACCGGAATCTCTTTGCCCTTTACAGTATAACCGCATACTTTGCACACTTTGTCGCCGGTGTAGCCTTTTTCCGTTGCAGTTGCATCCTTAGCGTTCTTTGTTTCCCGATATCGTGAGCTGCTTTTTCTGCAGAATGAATATCTATGATTTCCCTTCCTCCGAAGTAAACTAGTATAATCCACTTTAAATAACAAACTATTTTTATTCACATTCCTATTATGGTATAATTGAACCATCGGAGGTGCCAATTATGCCTAATACAATTAAAACTATTTCTTTAACAGATGATGATAAATCTTACTTAAATAAACTGCTGACTCAGAGCACTTTGGAAATTCGCGTTTATCAACGTGCCAGGATCCTTCTGCTCAAATCTGAGGGTGCATCTAACAAAGCAATTGCTGACAAACTGGATATTGGAATCAGTGTGGTAAACGTTGTCTTAACAAATTTAAAGAGAACGGTGTTGAAGCTTCTTTTACGTGATAACAAAGGCCGTGGAAGGAAAGCGGAAATTACCGATGACGATATCACCTGGGTAATCAGTAAAGCCTGCCAAAAAACCGAAGGATTACGGCTATTCTGCTGAATTCTGGTATCCCATGAGTTTCAGGAAATTCATCAACTCTATAGCAGAAACGGAAGGACATCCTCGTATGGCAACAGTAGCTGAAACAACGCTTCGGAAAATTCTGAGCAATGCAAGGATCAAACCGTTTCAGGTGTCCTATTACTGCGAAAGACGGATCCTGAGTTTGATGCAAAAATGCATGATGTCCTTGTTATCTACAAGCAGATTGAAATGCAGTTTGACAAGGATGGAAAACTGATTCCTTGTGAGAAAGATGCCGTACATACGCTGTCTTATGATGAAAAGCCAGGAATTCAGGCAATTGCCACCACGGGTGAAGACCGTCCACCGATTCCGAATACAGATAAAAAGCAGTGGCTGTCAGCGAGATTATGAGTATGTCAGACTGGGAACCCTCTCTCTGCTTGCAGCGATTGATCTGCTCTCAGGAGAAGCAATTCCATTAGTAAGTGAAACTCATAAAAGTTCTGACTTTGTGACTTTTCTAAAGAAACTTGATGAAAAATATCCAAAGGGCGATATCATTCGGATTATTCTGGATAATCACGCTGCACATACATCCAAAGAAACCCAGGAATATCTGAATACGGTTTCTGGACGTTTTGAGTTTGTATTTACACCCAAACATGGTTCCTGGTTAAACATGATTGAAGGTTTTTTCAGTAAAATGACAAAGCAGATGCTGGGTGGAATCCGTGTGGAAAGCAAGAAAGAACTCGAGGATAGAATCTACAGATACTTTGATGAAATCAACAAAGAACCTGTGCCCTACAAATGGACATATAAAATGGATACCATCGATTGTAAATGAAAAAGCTGCTTCAGCAGAAAAACAAAAACAAAAAAGCACCAAAACCAATTTCACGAAAGAAAAAGTCTATCCAGAATTAGCATAAAATGCT
>VOFC01005557.1_pt1 | contig 41091 bp, 56 predicted proteins | sample 5384161 | NCBI WGS metagenome assembly VOFC01 (sample SAMN12384722, study PRJNA508395) | human gut metagenome | isolation source: healthy gut B | host: Homo sapiens
AGCTTTGCTGCCGTGGGGTTTAAAAAAAACTATTCGCTATCGGCTATCAGCTCTCCGCTGCGGCCACCGGTCGCTCGTAGGGAACGGATTTATCCGTTCCGCGTGCATGGTTTTCGTCGGCAGTTCCCGGTCGGGATACCGCAAAAATCGTATCGGTAGCAGCGTACAAAGGCGCAATTAAAAAAAAAAAGTGCGCAAAAGCGGCACACCACAATTATTCACTATTAATTATTCATCATTCATTATTCATTGGGGCGGTCACAGATCGTCCCTTTTTTGCCTTCCCCTGCGTGGCTTGAGGGAAGGTGTCACCTTGGTGACGGATGAGGTGTTATTTTAATCTTTGCCGTAAGGCAAACACATTTTAGAGGCGTTTTTAGTGGCGTTTTTACATTGTACCGATACATTTATTGCGGTATCCCGACCGGAAACTGCCGGTGTGCGGCAAAAAACTTATCGCACAGTCGGAACGGATAAATCCGTTTTGTACAGCTATAGCCTTCGACACCGGGATACCGGCAAAACCGATACATGAATTGAAAAAATGTAGCGCCTACGGCGCGGATATAATTACACCTCATCTGCAGCAAGCGGCATCTTCCCCCTCAAGCTCCGCAAACGGGAAGACCCCATGGTGGTGCAAAACTCAGCATCGCACAAGCGAATATTACGCATGCATGATTTTTTTTCATATGCGTATTCTTTTTCGGAATGCAAAATCATGAATCATTCATTTTCGGAATTGGGGTTTGTCATGGCAATAAATACCTGGCATTTGTAGGGTCGCGGAGAAGTATTAGAATGGGATTAGTCGGCCGTCAGCCGCATGGTTGCCGACCTTGAGGACGAATGGAACCTCAATCTGCTTCGCCGCAGCGCGGCGGTCTGGCGCTTTCGTCGGACGGGCTGATGCTGCTGCCTTATATAAAAAGATCTGTGCAGCCATTACGAGGCTTTGCAGGAGCAGGCAAATTCGCTCAAGGGTTTGGAGACCGGTTTTATTCGCATCGGCTCGTGCTCGAGCTTTTCGACACCAATGCCTGCCCTCTATACTCAAAAAAAACTTTGAGCAGCGCTATCCGAGGATAGTGTTCCAGCTTCAGAACATGGAATACAGCGAAACCGAAGAGGCGCTGTGCGCAGGCGAGATCGACTGCGGCTTCATAAGCGCACCGTATTCTCCGGAGCTTGACGTTACTGTACTTATGCGTGACAGGATGCTTGCCGTTCTGCCGCCGGATCATCCGTTGGCGGATGCGCCGTCATATCCGCTCAAGCGTTTCAGCGAAGAGCGCATCATAAAGCTCACAGACGAGGCGAACAACGAGGTCTCCAAGGTGTTCGCTCAGCTCAATTCAATGCTTGACACCCCCGTCACCGCCTACTGCGACGTAAACGACGACTACTCCATCATGGCGATGGTGGAAAGCGGACTGGGCGTTGCCGTGCTCTCGGAGCTTGTGACGGGCAGAATGCCGTTTGACATCCGCCTGAAGGAGCTTGATCCGCCGCAGTACCGCGACGTTGCGATAGCCGTCAAGAAGCGGGCCGCTGCCCCCCCCGCGACGGAAAAGTTCATCCAGATCGTTCTGAATACTTCCATCTGCAATAAACGTCTCCGCTTATATACAATAAACTCCGTACCGAAACGGTACGGAGTTTATTGTTTATAGCTCAGCAATTAAATTGGGGGTTGGCTTAGTACATGCCCATATCACCGCCGGCAGGAGCCGCTACAGGCGCCGGAGGAGTGGGGATATCGGTAACGAGGCTCTCGGTGGTAAGAACCATGGAAGCCACGCTCGATGCGTTTTCGAGTGCGCTGCGGCAGACCTTGGTCGGGTCGATGATTCGAGCTGGATCATGTTGCCGTACTGCTCGGCCGCTGCGTCGAAAGCCGTAGGAAGCCTCGTCGCTGCCGTAGACCTTTGTCGGATGACCGCACCCTCGAGGCCTGCGTTTGCAACGATCTGCATGATAGGTGCTCTCAGCGCCTTTGCGATGATGGATGCACCGGTCTTTTCGTCGCCGTCGAGGTTGCGACAAGTGCGTCGGCAGCCTTTGCAGCCGCGACATATGCCGTGCCGCCGCCTGCGACTATGCTTCTTCAACAGCGGCGCGGGTGGCGTTGAGCGCGTCCTCGATGCGCAGCTTCTTTTCCTTCATCTCGGTCTCGGTCGCAGCGCCGACCTTGATGACCGCTACGCCGCCGGAGAGCTTTGCAAAGGCGCTCCTGGAGCTTTCCTTGTCGTACTCGGAGGTGGTGGTCTCGATCTGAGCGCTTATCTGAGCGATGCGAGCCTTGATATCGGCCGCCTCGCCTGCGCCGTCAACGATAACGGTGTTTCCTTGGAGACCTTGACCTGGCGCGCCGGCCGAGCATATCGAACGTGAGCGTCCTTGAGCTCCATGCCGAGTCGCCGGAGACGACCTGGCCGCCGGTCAGAACTGGCGATATCCTGGAGCATTTCCTTGCGGCGTCTGTCGCCGAAACCGGGGAGCCTTGACGCATACGCAGGTGAAGGTGCCGCGCAGCTTGTTTGAGGATGATGGTCGCAAGAGCCTCGCCCTCGACGTCCTCTGCAATGATGAGGAGCTTTCTGCCGGCCTTGACGATCTGCTCGAGCAGGGGCAGGATCTCCTGAATATTGGTGACCTTCTTATCGGTGATGAGGATGAGAGCGTCCTCGAGAACAGCTTCCATCTTCTCGGTGTCGGTTGCCATGTAGGGGCTGAGGTAGCCGCGGTCAAACTGCATGCCTTCAACGACCTCGCTGTAGGTATCTGCGGTCTTGGACTCCTCAATGGTAATAACGCCGTTCTGCGAGACCTTCTCCATAGCCTCGGCGATCAGAGTGCCGATGACATCGTCGCCGCTGGAGATAGCGCCGACACGGGCGATATCACCGCTGCCGGAAACGGGCTGGGAATTTGCGCGGATGGCTTCGACGCAGCCGCGTCGGTAGCTTTCTTGATGCCGCGCTTCATGGTCATGGGATTTGCGCCGGCTGCGAGGTTTTTAAGTCCCTCGTTGATCATTGCCTGAGCAGAACCGTCGCGCTGGTGGTGCCGTCGCCCGCGACGTCGTTCGTCTTGGTGGAAACTTCCTTTATAAGCTGCGCGCCCATGTTCTCGAACGGATCGTCGAGCTCGATCTCCTTGGCGATGGTCACGCCGTCGTTGGTGATCAGCGGAGCGCCGAACTTCTTGTCGAGAACGACATTGCGGCCCTTGGGGCCGAGGGTGACCTTGACGGTATCAGCAAGCTGATTCACGCCGCGCTCAATAGCCTTGCGTGCTTCTTCGCCGAAAATAATCTGTTTTGCCATGATATAAGCGCCTCCTTATTCTACGATAGCGAGAATGTCGCTCTGACGAACGATGGTGTATTCCGATTCATCAAGCTTTTATCTTTGCTGCCGCTGTACTTGCCGACGAGAACCTTTTCGCCGACCTTAACTTCCCATCTTTACCTCGTTGCCGTCAACTATGCCGCCGGGGCCTACCTCGACGACTTCATATATCTCGGGCTTTTCCTGCGCAGATGCCGCAAGGAAGATACCGCTCTGGGTCTTTTCCTCGGCTTTAGACTGCACGAAGCACCTACTCTGTCTGCCAAAGGCTTGAGTTTCATCATATATACCTCAATTGAATAATATACAAACAAAAAATTCGACCGAGTTAGCACTCTTTCGTTCTGAGTGCTAACTCGGTTATTATAATAGCACATATTTTTTAAATTTCAAGCCCCTAAAGCGAAAATTCGTAAAAATTTTTTATATATTTTTCTCGCGAAGTTTTATTTGAATACATGAACAAGTCGCACTTGATCATGCCGTTATAAAGCTTGCGTTTTTTATCCGCAGTCTTACCAAAGTGCGCTCAAACTCCGTATGCGACGACAGCAGGTATAGCTTCCAGTTTTCCGTTTTGCGCCACGCCTCGCCGAAAAGTCTGTAAAAAGCTGCTCGGCCTCCCTGTTTTTCCATGATGCGCTCGCCGTAGGGCGGATTTGTGACTATGAGTCCGTTTTCAGTCACGCGGTCAAACTTCGTGGCATCGGCTTTTTTCCAAAGCGGACTATATCAGAAACTCCTGCGCGGGCTGCATTCTCACGCGCTATATCCAGCGCTGTCGGGTCAATGTCCGTACCTATTATATTATAGTTACCGTTAAACTCGCGCGATACGGCCTCCTCGCGTTCAAGCTGCCACACGGACTTATCGAGGCTTCTCCAGCGCATGGCCGAAAATCACGGTGCAGGCCGGGAGCACGGTTTTTTTGGCGATAAGCGCGGCCTCAATTGGTATCGTTCCGCTGCCGCAAAAAGCGGATCGCAGAAGTCCTCCCTGCCGCGATAGCGCGAAAGGCTGACCATTGCTGCAGCCATAGTCTCTTAAGGGGCGCGGCATTATGCGCCGGGCGATAGCCGCGCTTATGCAGCCCCTCGCCTGAGGTGTCTATGCAAAGCGATGCGACATCCTTCATTATCGAAAACTGTATCTGATACGTTTCGGCGGTTTTCGGCAAACCACTCGATTCCGTATACGCCTTTGAGCCGCTCGACTATTGCTTTTTTTATTATCTTCGACAGTCGGAAACGGAAAACAGCTTTGAATTCAAAGGCTGTATCCGCTTAACGGGGAACGCAGCATCGCGCGGAATGAGCACCTCCACGGCAGCGCCTTTGTTCTCTCAAAAAGCTCGTCAAAGGTCTCGGCTCTAAAGCGACCGAGCTCAAGCAGCACGCGCTCGCCTATGCGAAGATTTATATTGGCTTTGCTATCTCCTTTGCACCGCCCGTGAAGTAAACTCGGCCGTTTTCGTTCTGCACATTCTGCATTTTCATCCGCCGCAGCTCGTCGGCAATGGGACCCTCAAGGCCGAGCAGGCACGGCACGCATTAAAGCTTAAAATTATCCATAATACGTTTCTCCGTAAATTCTCAAAATTTCGTCGCATTTCATCATACTTCATAGTTTTGCGCTTGTAAAGATGCAATTACTTTTATATATGTATAAATCGTGAAGATTAACATTATCTTCGCTATCTTTTGTGTAACATTACAATTTTTAATGCTAAAAATACCGAAAAAGCACTTGATTTTCACAGAGATAAGATATATACTGTTAACACCTTTAGATATTTTTTAACGATTTTCACTCATTATTAATAAGTTCTTTGGAAGGGTGAGACGATGACACGACTTGAAGCAATTGACAAGCTTTGCGAAAGCTATTCGGTTTATTTCGACGTTGAGCGTTTTTGAGGAAAACGAAGACCTGCTGCCGCAACATGCTTTTTTGTATGTCCACTCGGAAAAAAGTACGTCCTTGTCAAGGCCGCAAAGCTTTGGGAGGCCGACAGCAACGAGTATGTTTACATTTTCAACGTTCCCCACCTGACGAAAGACGTCTTCACCAAGTGCCGAGACTATGCCCATAAGGACAGGGGATCAGCCGCATAGAGCCCAAGCCCGGACACATGTGTTCGTATATTACGGCGCTGTTTATTTGATACCCGACCCGGACGCCGTGCGTGCGCTCAAAAGGACGCGGATATACAAAAGCTTCCGTCTGTCTTACTACGGCTGGATGGATTTCCACACCGGCCTTATTGAGCTTCAGACGGGAAAGACTGCCGCAAACGGCAGTGGAAGAAAGTACAGCACAGCTTTTGAAAAAAAAACGCTGCTGAAAAAAACATAATTTTTGAAGGAGAGAAACAAAATTATGAATGCTGCTGTATTACTTATCATCAGCATCGCCATTCTGCTCATCGGTTATATCTTCTACGGCAGATGGCTGTCCAAGAAATGGGGAGTCGATCCCAATAAAGCGACTCCTGCTCACACCATGGAAGACGGCGTGGACTATGTTCCTGCCAAGGCTCCTGTCTTATGGGACACCACTTCTCCTCCATCGCCGGCGCAGGCCCGATAAACGGACCTATCCAGGCTGCCGTTTTCGGTTGGGTTCCCGTTGCACTGTGGGTGCTCATCGGCGGTATCTTCTTCGGTGGCGTGCACGACTACGGCGCACTGTTCGCATCCGTCCGCAACAAGGGTAAATCCATCGGTACCGTTATCGAAGACAGTATCGGTCTGAAGGCAAAGCGTCTGTTCATCATCTTTGCTTACCTGACCCTCCTGCTCGTCGTTGCCGCATTCGGCTCGATCGTTGCAAACACCGTCAAGGCAACTTACCTTGAAAACGGCGCTATCGACTATGCAGCCAGCGCCGCAAACGCCAGCACCGCGATTATCTCCATCTTCTTCATCGTTCTGGCAATCCTCTTCGGCTTCTTCGTTTACAGAAGAAACGCTCCTCTCGGTGTTTCCACCATCATCGGCGTTGTTCTGATCGCCGTTGCAATGTATGTCGGCCTGAACTGGCATCCGATCTACCTCAGCTACGAGACCTGGATGATCATCTGCGGCGTTTACATCCTCATCGCATCCGTAACGCCTGTTTGGATCCTGCTCCAGCCCCGTGACTACCTGAGCTCCTTCCTGCTCTACGGCATGATGATCCTCGCCGTTGTCGGCATCATCGGCTGCCATCCGAGCATCGATGCGATGCCCGCATTCACCGGCTTCCAGGATACCCTCGCTCCGACCGGTACTTCTCTGGGCTACCTGTTCCCGGCGCTGTTCGTAACCATCGCCTGCGGCGCGATCTCCGGCTTCCACTCTCTCGTCGGTTCCGGCACCACCGCAAAGCAGCTCAACAACGAACGCGACGCTCGCCCCATCGCTTACGGCGGCATGCTCATTGAGTCTGCTCTGGCTATCATCTCCTGTGCGCAGTTGCGTACATCTGGAAGGATTACGCCGACGGCACCACCGTTGTTCCCCCGCAGTTTTCGCAGGCGGCCTGTCCTCCATGCTCGGCACTCTGTTCGGCGCCGGCGCACAGAAGGTCACCTACTCTCTGCTGATCCTGGCAGTCTCCGCATTCTGCCTGACCTCGCTTGACACCGCTACCCGTCTTGCCCGCTACATGTTCCAGGAATTCTGGATGAAGCCCGGCGAGAGCATCAAGGATATGACCGGCGCACGCAAGGTCCTCACCAATCCGTACGTTTCCACCGCTATCACCGTCGTCCTCGGCGTTGCCCTCGGCATGACCGGCTACGCAAAGATCTGGGGCTCTGTTCGGCGCTGCAAACCAGCTGCTGGCTGCTCTGGGTCTGCTCGCAGTCGCTGCATGGCTCGGCAAGATCGGCAGAAACAACAAGATGTTCTACTTCCCGATGGCATTCATGCTCATCGTAACTCTGACCTCGCTGGTATTCACCATCAAGGCTCAGATCGGTCTGATCACCACCGGTGCCGACGTAACATGGGGCGTCATCCGTGCCGTCATCGCCGTTCTGCTTATCATCCTTGCTATCGACCTCGTTATCGAGGGCGTCAAGGCCCTGAGCAAGCAGGCAAAAGGCAAAGACCGCAGCAGCAGAATAATCGCAATAAAACTCATTCAGGAAGCCGCAAAATGCGGCTTCCTTTTTTTCATCCCCGTTTATTCGCCATTTTACAGATTTTTAACTAAAACTCTTTTTTTTATCTGTATAATTACTGTATATTTGTATTAAGCTGACGAGAGTCGAACGCATATCGCCTGTCAGCTTAAGTATAAATAATATTTTTGATCCAAGGGGGAAATAATATGAGCAAAAAGCCCTTGTTGTTGAAGACGACGTTAATATTGCCGAGCTTCTTATGCTTTATCTTGAAAAGGACGGCTTTGAAGTCAGTATCGCGCACGACGGCGGACGCGGTATTGAGATGTTCAACGAGATATCGCCCGATCTTGTTCTGCTTTGATATCATGATGCCCGTTATGGACGGTATGCAGGTTTGCCGCGAGATCCGCAAGACCTCGTCGGTCCCCATCATCATGCTCACCGCGAAGGGCGCTGTCGGCGATAAGGTCGCAGGTCTGATATCGGCGCGGATGACTATGTCACAAAGCCCCTTTGAAGTCAAGGAACTGCTTGCGCGCATCCACGCGGTCATGCGCCGCTCGGAGACCGACAACACGCCCAAAGAGAAAAAGCTCTGCTACGATAAGCTTATCGTGAACCTTGACTCCTATGAGCTTATAGTTGACGGGTGAAGGTAGACACTCCGCCCAAAGAGATGGAGCTGCTGTATCATCTTGCAGCGTCGCCCTGCATTGTTTTTACGCGCAACCAGCTGCTTGACGAGGTATGGGGCTTCGATTACTTCGGCGATTCGCGCACCGTTGACGTTCATCAAGCGTCTGAGGGAAAAGCTCGAGGGTGTTTTCTCCTCAGTGGTCGCTGCAGACCGTTTGGGGCGTTGGTTATAAATTCGAAGTCGTAAAATAAAAGGAGCAGGCTCTGTATGAAGAGCATATACTTACGCAATTTTCTTGCGACGGCGCTTTGTTTTCGTCTCATTTGCGATAGTCGGCGCATCGTTCTTCTTCATCGGCAGGAATTATCTTTATAAACTCCACAAGGGAAAGAATGAACGCCAGCGCAGACGAGGTCGTCAGATCGGCGCTTGCTCTTTCAAAGCAGGAAACGCTCGGGAGCTGGAATCTGCGTTTAACGATAAGCCCGATTGCGAATGTCACATCGAGCCACATATTTATATGCGATCAGGACGGTCTTGTACTGTCCTGTTCCGATTTGACCCTGTATTGCGCAAAGCATCAGGGCAAGCAGCTTGACCCGTCGGTCATGCAGGCCGTAAGCTCCGGCAGCGAGTTTGACAGTATGACGACGCTCATGGGCTTTTATTCCGAGCAGCAATACGTCGTTGCAAAGCCGATAGTCTCGATGACGAAACGCTCGGCTATGTCTTTGTCGCGTCCGATGAGTTCAACATAATGAACAACTGGCAGGCCTTTTTTCGGCGTTGCATTGGCCGTCGCGATAGCGGTCGTGCTCGTTGCGATACTCATGAGCCTTGTTTACTCAAAGAAGATGGCTGAGCCACTTGATGAGTTGACGCTTGCCGCGCGGAAGTTTGCTCTCGGAGATTTTTCGGTGCGTGTCAAAACAAAGGAAAAACGCGACGACGAGATCGGAACGCTTATTGAGTCGTTCAACTCAATGGCCGACACGCTCGAGAAAAGCGACAACAAGCGTCAGGAGTTCATCGCAAATGTCTCACACGAGCTGCGAACCCCGATGACCACCATCGCCGGCTTTGCCGACGGTATATGACGGAACGATACCGCACGAGCAGGAGGAAAAATATCTGCGCAAAAATTGCCGACGAAACGCGGCGCCTTTCGCGCCTTTGTGCGCAGCATGCTCGACCTCAGCCAGGCGAAAGCGATGCCGTCGATCTTTCAAAAGCGCAGCCGCTTTGACCTTTCGAGCTTCTGCTGCAATGCCTTCTGAGCTTTGAGAGCAGAGCCAGGAGAAAAATCTTGACGTCGATCCGCAGCTTCCGGAGGACCCATCGAGGTCTTTGCCGAGCGCGACTCCATAACGCAGGTCATATAACCTCACAGACAACGCGATGAAGTTTGCCTCGCCCGGCAGCACGATAACCATAAGGCGCTGTACAAAAAAGGCTCAAAAGGCCTATGTTTCCACAAAAACATCGGCGAGCCTATTCCGAGAACGATCTTCCCGTACATTTTCGACCGCTTCCCACAAATCCGACCGCTCACGAAGTCTGGATAAGGACGGCGTAGGTCTCGGCCTGTATCTTGTAAAAAGATCGTCAACAGCCACGGCGAAGAGGTCGCGGTGTCCAGCCGCGACGGAGTGACGGTGTTTGTTTTCACGCTCCCCTCGCGCCGGCGAAGCAGAAAAAAGAAAAAAATCAGAACGCAAGTAAACCGCATGCTGCGGCGGATAGGAGAAACTAATGGGCTGGTATGACACTAACGGCAACGACTGGTATAAGCCGAGCTCACAGACGGGCGCGCAGGCTCGGCAGCCTGCGGCAAATTTGCCCAACGGAAACAGGAAAACGCGCGTTATCGCGCTGATAGTATGTCTGTGTGTGTTCATCGCCGGCATAGCCCTCATAGCAGGCGGCTTCGGCTCGGACGTAATAGACTATAACGCCGACGGTAAGCCCTCGGACTGGCACGTTTATTTTGACAAGCTCTACGGCACCGATGCTCCGACAGCAACGGCGGATGTGCGCATCCCCTGGCCGATGACCGCGGCAGTCTTACGATCAAAAAACGGCAGCGAGGGCGCTTCGCTCGATTTCAGCACGATCTATGAAAAGTGCAGCCCCTCCGTTGTCGGCATCAAGGTCTATAACGACAGCGAGAGTAAGGACTATTACGCCTGGGGCAGCGGCGTTTATCGCCTCTTCGGACGGGTATATAATCACAAACACCCGTTCTTGACAACGGCGACTCGGCCACGGTGGTTTTATCCGACGGCAGCGAGCATGAGGCAAAAAGCTCATCGGCTTTGACGCATCCAGCGACATCGCCGTAATAAAAAATCGACGCTACCGGCCTTGCAGCAGCCGAGTTTGCCTCAAGCTCGACCCTCAGCGTCGGTGACAGCGTTGCCGCCATCGGCAACCCCCTCCCCGACCTGCGTCTTACCATGACACGCGGAATAGTTTCGCGCTCAACCGTGAGATAAACTACAACGGCGCGACAATGACGCTTATTCAAACCGACGCCTCCATCAACGAAGGCAACTCCGGCGGACCGCTGTTCAACAGCCGCGGTCAGGTCATCGGCATAACGAACATGAAGATGATCTCATCCTTCGGTTCGGGAGTTGAAGGTCTCGGCTTTGCAATACCGTCCGACACTGTCGAGAGCATCGTTCAGGCGCTTATCGAGGACGGCGCGGTGTACGGCAGAGTGTCGATCGGAGTTACGGTAGGCCCTGTAAGCAGGACATTGCTCAGTATTACGATATTCCGCAGGGGCTGTACGTCAGCGCAGTCACCGAAGGCTCGGATGCCGAGGCGAAGGGCATTGAGCGCGGCGATATCATCACTAAAGTCAACGGCGAGGACGCCTTTGAAAACTCCGACGTTTCCGACGCGAAGGAGGGCCTTAATGCCGGCGACACGCTGACATTCACTGTCTGGCGCGACGGAAGGACCCTGGATATCACCGTAAAACTTATGGATCCGGCGGATATGGGCAAAATAAATCAGGCGTAACGGCCGCCGGAGCATTGCTCCGGCGGCCTGCGCATTTTTCACTACGCAAGGAGGAAAAGACATGGATAAGAGCGCCGCGATAAGCACCGGCATAGACGGCCTTGACCAGGCTATAGATTTTCTGCGCCCCGGTGATACCGTCGTCTGGCAGTGCGAGCACATCAGCGACTATATGTACGTCGCAACGAGATTTGTAACCAACATCGCCCGTCAGGGCAAGCGCATAGCATACATACGCTTTGCCGACCACGAAGAGATCATGGACGCGCGCTTTTGCAAGGGCGGCGCAAATGTCAGGAGTACAGGCTCGATCCGCGAGTGGGCTTCGAGACCTTCGCAGTGCAGGTTCACAGAATAATCGACAAAAGGAGCCTATGGGTACGTTTTCGTGTTCGACTGCCTGTCGGATCTGCAAAATTATTGGTTCTCGGACCTTATGATCTCGAACTTTTTCCTGCTGATAAACCCGTTTCTCATACGCCGCCAGGCCATTGCATACCAGCCGATAGACTATGAAAAGCACACCTACGAGACTATCTCGCGCATCCGCAAGGAAGCGCCGCTGCTTGTCAACATCCGCACTCTCGACGGCAGCGTTTACATGCATCCGGTAAAGGTTCGCGGCCGCAACACAACGACGACCTACTTTCCGCTTAAAATAACCGGCTCAAAATGGCGCACGCTCACCTCGAGCGCCGACACCTATGCCATATTCTTCCGAGGCGCTTCACCCAGACCGGCGAGCGCCGCGACTGCTGGGACAGCATGTTTGACTCCGTCGCCGACGGGCGTGAGCCGACCGACGCCGAGCATGCTTTTAAAAGAAAACATCATGCGCTGCCTGCTCGGCAACGAGCCGACGCGCTTTGCCCTGTGCCGCAAATACTTCTCCATGAAGGATCTTATGTACATAAAAAACCGCGAGATCGGCACCGGCTGCATCGGAGGCAAGGCCGCCGGCATGCTGCTTGCGCGCAACATTCTGCGCGATGAAGCTCCGGAGCTGTACAACTCTCGGATCGAGCCGCACGATTCGTACTATATCGGCGCGGACGTTTTCTATACCTACGCCGTGCAGAGCGGCCTGTGGGGCTCGCGAATACGAATGATCGAGGCCGAGGACTATCTCAAGTACGCTCCCGACATACGCGAGCTGCTGCTAAACGGCACGTTTGCCCCCAGCATCAAGGAGCAGTTCATGTCCATGCTCGAATATTTCGGCCAGTCGCCTATAATCGTGCGCTCAAGCTCCATTCTTGAGGACGGCTTCGGCAACGCCTTTGCCGGAAAATATGAGTGTTTTCTGCCCAAATCAGGGCAGTCTGAAAGAGCGCTACGACGATTTTGAGCGTGCGGTCAAGCAGGTCTACGCCAGCACCGTTGACCCGGACGCGATCAAATACCGCGCAGAGCGCAACCTTCTTGATCGCGACGAGCAGATGGCGCTGCTGGTCATGCGAGTGTGCGGCGACGTTCACGGCGACTATTACTATCCGCACATTGCCGGCGTGGGACATTCAAAAAATCTTTATCTCAACAAGCAGAACTCTTCATCGGAAAACAAAAGGCATGCTGCGCCTTGTTTTTCGGCATGGGTACGCGCGCTGTCGATCGCGAGGCCGACGACTATGCGCGGCTTTTGAATATGGATAATCCCACCGCACCGCCGATGGTGGCTTATGGCGATGAGTACAAGTATTCGCAGCATAAGATGGACGTTATCGGACTCAAGAACAACGAGTTTGAGACGATAGCGTTGACAGCATCGACAAAAGGGATCTCAAGGCAGATCCGACGCTGTTCATGGAACTGGATTACCCCACCGCTGCAAGACTGCGCGAAATGGGTCTGAGCGCCTCCGATGCTCCGGATATATTGAATTTCCGCAAGCTTCTCGGAAACACGGACTTCGCCGCAGTCATGGCCGAAACGATGCGCATTCTCGAAGAGAAGTACGATTACCCCGTCGATATCAGTACGCCTGTAATTTTTTGACGCAGAGGGCAATTACCGCGTCAACCTGCTCCAGTGCCGTCCGCTTCAGACACGCGGCGTGGGCTCATCCGGAGTCATGCCTAAGATCAAGGGAGCTGTACTTCCGCACCGAGGGCAACTTCATGGGCGGCAATGTGTGCCTGCCGATCAGATATGCCATCATGGTCAGGTCGAGCCTTATCTTGCCCTGCCGGGCAGCGCAAATATCAGGTTGCGCGCAGGCTCGGAGAGCTTAACAGTCTCCTGCGTGACAAGGGCACTATCCTGCTCGGCCCCGGGCGCTGGGGAACGACCACTCCGAGTCTCGGCGTGCCGGTACATTTCATGGAGATAAACCGCTTCGACTGCATCGCCGAGCTTGCGTACAGCTCGCACGGACTGCGTCAGAGCTCAGCTATGGCAGCCACTTCTTTCAGGATCTCGTCGAGGCCGGAACGTTTTACGCTGCGCTCTATCCGGGCGAGGACGGCTGCGTTTTTAACGAAGAGCGGTTTTCGGGCTGCGAGGATGTGCGCAAAGCTCCTTAAGGCCGACACCTCAGACCCTATCGCCGACGTTATAAGCGTGTATGACCTCGGCGAAGGCAATGCGATACTCTATTCGGAAGTCGAAAGTCAGGAGTGCTTCCTCGCAAAGGTCTGAACGAACGTTGATATCAAATATGTAAAAAGCAGACGCTCGGCGTCTGCTTTTTTTTTCAACTTTCCATTTGCTTGCCGAGGAAGGATGCCACCGTTTGCGCAAGCTTAAACTCAATGTCGCTGCCGGCAGATGCATTCTGGCTCACGAATATCACGCAGCCGAGTATATCGCCCTCGCTTAGGATGGGTGATGCGACCGAAACATAGTAGCGCTCGTCGCCGTCAATGACGTGCATCGGCTCGGTGCCGTCATAGCGCACGCTGCCGCGCGATTCCATAACGCGTTCAAGCGCCGGCGATACTCGCTTGTCGATAAAATCGCGCTTGGATGCGCCCGAAACGGCAATAATGCTGTCGCGGTCGCAAACCGCAGCTATTGCATCGGTCGAGCGGTGCAGGCTGTCGCATATCTGCGCTGCGAAATCGCCCAGTTCACCAATTGGGGAATACTTTTTGAATATGACCTCACCGTCGCGATCCGTGAAAATCTCCAACGGGTCGCCCTCGCGAATACGCATTGTGCGGCGTATCTCCTTCGGGATAACGACCCTGCCCAGATCGTCAATACGCCTTACTATCCCTGTTGCTTTCATATCTATGATCCTCCGTATTTTTTGTTGTGCAATCCTTATTCTCTGCAATGTTGCAAAAAATATGTAGAAATCGGATGTGTGTTTTTGCGTATTCGCCGAGCATGAGATCTTACATACTCTTTACATTTACAGCACTTCTTTTCGTGCTCTCACGGCCGCAGGTGATATTGAGGTTTCCGTTTCGGCAGCGCAGGGCGTCGAGGAAATCCTTCGGCACATTATCGCCGTTTAAAACGATTCGATATTCAAGCTCATAAAGCGTTCCCATATTCGATGTTTTGACCTTTACAAGCGAATTTGAATTAGTATACTCGGCAAAGACATCGTCAAACAGGCCCTCGTAGTCAAGATTTTCGGGTATGGTAATTTTCAGCGTGCGCTCCTCGGCTTTGCCCTTGCCGAAATTGAGCGCAGTCAGCGCCATTATAACGGCCGAGATGATCACGAACGATATGACCGCAAGGCCGACATAGCCCATGCCTGTTGCAAGGCCGACGGCCATCGCCATGAACAGCACGCCTATCTCGCGCGCGGTTCCCGGAACCGAGCGGAACCACAAGGCTGAACGCGCCCGCAACGGCGACTCCGGCGCCGACGTTTCCGTTTACAAGCATGATGACAAGCTGAACGGCCACCGGAAGTATCGCCAGCGCGACTGCATAACTTTGACTCGACCGCGAGCGGTACATCCCGACAAGCGCGATCCCGATGCCGAGGACAATGGATGTGAACGTGCATATCAAAAAATGCCGACAGCGTCAGCTGAGAAGATATTATGGATTCAAGCACAGTCGGATCCCTCCTTATCATTCGTTGCAGTCTCCCTGAGGATGCTGTTTTTATAGCAATGGCCGATTTTTTCGAAAACGATGTCGGGAATGCGCCGGTTTCGGACAAAAGCCTGCTCAGCCACATCGGGCACACTCCCGGGATCTTCAGCTCCATAAGCACCTCATCCGGCATCAGCAGCGGCGCGCCGTGAGAACCGAGGCGCAGATCAAGCTCATCCGTGCGAAAGCGCAAATTTGTGTCAAAAGTAATACGCAGTTCAGGCTGCTCAATGCCCGAGAACGCCATACGGTCATATCCGATAAACGCCTTAGGTCTTTACCTCATACGATAAACATCACCGCTAACGGCAAACGGCATCAATTCCGGCGCTACGACCGACGCCGAGGGTGAAGCCTCGCTGACGATAAAGGAGCTGACACTTAACATTTCGGCTACTGTAAACGATGCGATAAACGCAGAGCAGCTTTTAAGCATTGAAAGCGGCACACTAAATATCTCCGCTGCCGACGACGCGGTACACAGCGACCTCGTCCTCAACATCGGAGCCGACGGGACCGACGGACCGACGATAAACGTCTCCGAATGCTGCGAGGGGCTTGAGGCCGCAGAGCTGAACGTTCTGTCGGGAAACATTTCGATCATATCATCCGACGACTGCCTGAGCGCGGCAAACTCCGACCTTTCAAATTACGACTTTTCCATGAACATCTCGGGCGGCACGATAAACGCCTATTCGAGTGAGGGCGACGGTTTTGGCAGAGGAGACCGCCCGTCCGGTGATCCGCCACGAAAGTCAACAAGCAAAGCCTAAACAAGCACGGAGACGCAATGCGTCTCCGTGTTTTCTACGATCACAACACTATGCCGTTGGCCTCGAGCTCACGTAGGCGATTGTAGAGAGTTCCCCTCGACATACCGAGGTATCGCGCGGTCTTTGCCTTATTCCCATTATGCTTGAGCAGAGCGTCGAGTATTCTGTTCGTTTCGGCATCGCGCATATCGAGGGTCCGTCCCTGCTTCTGCGACGTCACCGCAGTCTGCTCACCTCCGAAATCGTCGCAGACATCGCTTATTTCAAGCTCGCGGCCGTCCTCTGCTTTTAGCAGACTGCGCTCAATTATATTGCGCAGCTGCCGCAGATTGCCCGGCCAGTAATTTGCCTTGAAGCGTTCGACGGTTTCCGCCGAAACGCTGAAAATATTCTTTCCGTATCCGGCCGACAGCAGTGTTACAAAATAATTGCTCAGCTCCTGCATGTCTGCCTGCCGCTCGCGCAGCGGCGGAAGATCAATGCGGAGAACGTTCAGCCTGTAATATAAGTCGAGTCTGAACGAGCCGTCCTTCACCTTTTGCAGTACCTCGCTGCCTGCCGCCGAAATAACGCGCACATCTGTCTGCACACTGCGGCGCGAGCCGATCGGCGTTACGATGCCGTCCTCAAGAAAGCGCAGCAAAAAGCTCTGCATATCCTGGCTCATTTCCGATATTCCGTCAAGGAAAAGCGTTCCCCGTCTGCCTGAATGAATTTGCCGGGATTTTTTTCGGTCCCGATCAGTATCGAATCAACCGTTTCACGCGAAAATCCTCCGCAGCTTATTGGCACAAACGGCCCGGCAAAGCGAGGGCTTGCATGTGTATAGCCTGTGCAAAAAAGTTCCTTTCCGTGCCGGACTCCCTGTTATCAGCACGTTCGCCGGACTTGCCGCCGCTGTGCGTGCCTCGCTTTTGACCAATTTCATTCCGGAGCTGACGGCGATTATATCTTGAAAATTATATACTGCGTTATTGCGCTGCGCTCCGGCGCTGTACTTTCTGATCTGTTCTGCCGTTTTATTGACACCTTTGAGACCGATCACCTTGTCATTTTCCTTTATGGCAAGGCATTCGACATAATAGCGCTTCCCCCGTGCTGCCGAGGGCAATGTTACCAGCAGATATCTCCTTACCGGTGCGCAGAGCTTTCATAACAAATGACAGCTCCGGAAGGCTGTCGCGCAGAGCCTTTTTGCCGATAATAGAGGTTATGTGCATATCAAATTCATTTTCAAACCTGCTGTTGGCAAAAAAAACCACGACGCCCGTATCATCAACCAGCAGCGTTATATCCGTGCTGCACTGCACCGACTGTTCAAGCAGGTGAAACCTGCGCGTTCTATGTGCGGATACAGTATTCGGTTCTTATAGGTGAAGTCGCCCGCTTCAAGCATGAAAGTTGCCGAATTGAGCGAATTTTTAAAGCATTTATCCAGCGGCAGAAATATTACCGTCACCGCGTGAAATCCGGGGCCTGCCGAAGTTTCGCCATAGCGGGCAATGCAGGCATATGGCGTGAGCAGATCGCAATAGTGCCCCTGCCCTGCACTGGAAGCAGGTAACAAAGGGCTTTTCCGGCGCGGTGTTTCCGGCAAAACGCCGACATTTTCAACGGAAAACCGCGCGTTCCGATACGCAGGCCCTTTGCTTTGAGCTCCTTCAAAAAGCGCGGCACTGCCGCTTTTGTGGAACGCAACAAGCTGCGTATCAAGATAAAACATCGCTCCGCCCATACGCTCAAGTGCCGTGCTGCGGCTTTCATAGTAATCGCGGAAATATGCGAGGTGGCACTTTGATATATCGTCTATCCTGTCAAACACATGCAGATCGCGGCAATCCTCGCCCAGGCGCACCGCGTGAGCATCGGCGTGCCGGCGGCGCGTGACTTCTCCCACGAGGCAACCGTTTTTTCATACTTATGGTCGTATTCGACCAGATTTCCGTTTAAAAACTGCTGCTTTTAAAATTTTTCAGAACATCATTTTTCGGAAGATCATTCATGTCGCTGTCTCCTTGTTGAACATTTTTGCACATCTCATTTCATATTATAATCTCCGCCAAATATGTTCAACACATTTATACATAAGTGTTCAAATATGTTCAACGCAAAGTCAATATTGCCTGCATTTTCTTAGCTTGATATTATATTGTCAAATCCACTACAGGAGGTTTATTCTATGAACACCGTTCTTACAGAAGAAGAACGCGCATTGCAAATGATATACAAAAGAGTATGCCGACGAGCGCATTCGTCCGCACACGCTGGAGATCGACAAGGGGCTTTTCAGCGTTGAGCCGCTGCTGAAGGAAATGCGAGCTTGGCTTCTGCGGCATCGTTATCCCGAAGGAATACGGTGGCCTCGGCAGCAGCTATGTTCACTATGTTCTGCCGTTGAGGAGCTTTCCAAAGGCCAGCGGCCCGGTCGCGAAATCCGTTTCCGGTCAGACCAACATGCTTCCCCATTCTCCACTACGGCACCGAGGAGCAGAAGCAGAAATACGTTGTTCCTTGGGTAAAAAGGGCGAAAAGCGCTCGGCATTTACGCTCACGGAGCCCGGTGCAGGCTCCGACGCTGCCGGAATGCAGACGACCGCCGAGCTTATAAACGGAGAATTTGTCGTCAACGGCACCAAGGCCTTTATCACCGGCGCGCGAGGCCGACTTTTCCAGACCTACTGTCAGTTCAAAGCTGCCGACGGCACAAAAAGCCCCATATGCCTGCTTATCGACGTGCATGAATGCGAGGGCATAACGATCGGCCGCGCAACGAGGATCTTATGGGCATGCGTGCAAGCAGCGTGGCCGAGGTGATATTCGACAACGTCCACGTTCCTGCCGAAAATCTGCTCGGCCAGATCGGCAAGGGCTTCCACGCCTGCAATGTCGACCCTCGATGCAGGCAGACTCGGTATCTCGGCGGTCTGCGTCGGCATGGCTCGTGATGCAGTTGACCAGACCGTTAAGTACACCAAAGAGGCGCATGCAGTTCGGCAAGCGCATTTCACAGTTCCAGAACACGCAGTTCAAGCTCGCCGAATATCAGACCAAGGTCGAAGCCGCCCGTCTTATGGTCTATAACTGTGCCAGCATGATGGATAACGGACAGCGCGTGTCCCATCTTTCGTCAATGGCAAAATACTATGCGTCCGACGTTCTAAATGAGGTCGTTCGCGGCTGCCTGCAGCTGCACGGCGGCTACGGATACAGCAAAGGAATTCGTCATCGAAAAGCTCTATCGCGATGCAAAGCTCACCGAGATATTTGAGGGCACGAGCGAAATTCAGAAGAAGATCATTGCCAAATGGATGGGCGTTAAGTGACGGAGGTTCGGAAAATGAATATTATTGTTTTTATAAAGCAGATCCCGGACAGCGATGAGGTGAAGCTCGACGAAAACGGCAATCTCATCCGCAGCGGAGCCGGGACCATGATAAATCCCGTGGACAAAAATGCGATCGAGGCCGGTCTTTCCCTGCGCGACCGCTTCGGCGGCAAGGTCACCGCAGTTACCATGGGCCGCCGCAGGCCGAGGACGTTCTGAAAAAGAGCGCTGTTCATGGGCTGCGACGAGGCAGTTCTTCTCTCCGATCGCGCATTCGGCGGAGCCGATACGCTTGCAACAGGCTACGTGCTTTCAATGGCCGCGAAAAAGCTCGGCAGCTTTGACCTTGCCATTTTTCGGCAACAAAGCCTCAGATGCCGAAACTGCGCAGACAGGCCCTGTGACTGCGGGCTTCCTCGGACTTCCTCTTATCACGAGCGTTGACGGTATCGAGCTTGACGGCAGTGCAATCGTATGCCGCCGCCGCAGCTTCACAAACGGCATCGAAACATCGAAGACCGAACTCCCGGCCGTTATCACGGTCACCCCTGCAATAAACACGCCGCGCTTCATGACGCCTGCAAACGTTATTGAAGGCCTCAAAAAGGCATAACGGTCTGAGCTGCACCAATCTCGGCTGCGACGAGAGCAAATGCGGCGTAAAAGGCTCGCCTTCGCGTACAAAGCGCGTCACTGCGCCGCCGGTCAGAGAGGTTGACTCGACCGTGATCAGCGGCAGCAGCGACGAGACCGCCGGCATTCTTTGCCGGACTGCTTGCAGACATGCATCTTATCTGACGGAGGACTTAAAATGAGCAAAGATATATGGGTTTATGCCGAAACCAATAACGGCAAGCTTTGCGATATAGTGCCCGGAGCTTCTCACAAAGGGCAGACAGCTCAAGGCTCACAGCGACGGTGATCTCGTCGCCGTCGTTCTCGGCGCAGCCGATGAGCAGGCTATCGGCACATTGAGCGAATACGGTGCCGACAAAGTGATCTTTGGCGAAAATAAGGCTCTTGAACATTACAGCGCACGCACTTACGCGCAGGCAATGACCGCACTTGCGCAGAAATATGAGCCTGAGATCTTCATTATCCCGCCACCGGCGTCGGCGAGAGATAGCGCCCCCTCACTATGCAGGCGCTCGTACAGGCCTTAATGCCGATGCACTGGATCTCATTTTTATGACGGGACGGCGACTTCATTCAGGTCACCGCAGGCTTCGGGCGGAAATATACTGGCACACATATGCATCGGGCAAAAAGCGTCCGCAGATGGTGACAGTATGCGCAAAGGTCTTTGACGCCGTTCCTCTTGAGCACGCTGGAGAGGCCGGGGTCATCCGCGAGGCTGTTGACTGCGCCGCAGACCCTGCATATGCACTTATTGAGCGGTCGCAGCCGAGAAGTCCACGCTCAGCTCAGGACGCAAAAATCGTTGTAGCCTGCGGCGCGGCATTGAAAAGAAGGATCTTGACATGATAGCCGAGTTTGCTTCGCGCATCGGCGCATCACTTGCCTGCTCAAGACCGCTTTCCGACTGCGGATGGATGCCCCATGAGGCACAGCTCGGTCAAAGCGCTGCACCGTAAAGGCCGACCTATAATAAACATCGGCATTTCCGGCTCGACACAGTACCTTGCCGGTATGCAGAACTCCAAATGCATCGTGAGCGTGAACACAAACGAAACCGCTCCAATCATGGCGATATCAAATTACAGCATCGTTGCCGATTACCCGTCAGCTTATACCGGCGCTGATGAAAAGCTTCACTGAACATAACGGTATTGGCCCTCGGTTCAAATTTGAACCGAGGGGGTTATTTCGCTTTCGTGAAAGCGGCTATACGATCCTCGTCATAGCCCAGGAGCTTGGTGAGTATCTCGTCGGTATCCTGCCCGACTTGAGCCACCGCGCCATACCATGCCGGGTGATGCGCTCATTTTCGGCTATGCCAAAAGCCGTTACGTCAATACCGGTGGTCTGGTCAATGAAATTGACGAAATCTCCGCGCTGAGATAATGCTCGTTTTCATGCACGCCACGGCGTCATTGACGCGTGCGCACGGGACTCGGCCTCGGCGCATGGCTTCTTCGATCTCGTCGGCGGCTCGTTTATGATCTGTCAAGCTCTCGCCCTTCCGGGAATTGACGGCGTTTTTATCCTTTGATGTCTTCTCGCAGGGGTATCTTTCAAAGGTCAAATCCGGCGGCTGTCATCCAAACACGCTTTTGCCAACCGCGCCGATGCTACATAAATGCCCGTCACGGCTTGAACGAATCCCACGGCTGAAAGCCGATCGCTTTCGTTCCGCAGCGCTGCACCTCGGCAAGGCCGAGCGACGACATGGTAAAAGCATCGCGCATAACGCGCGCCTGAGCTTCAAACTGCGAAACATCGACCACCTGTCCGCGTCCCGTGTTTTTGCGCTTATATGAGCCGAAAGCATGCCGAACAGCGCAAACAGCGCCGTTATATAGTCGCCGAGCGAGGGGCTTGACTATAAGCGGATCCCCTGTCCGGATATCCGTTAAAGAGAGCATAGCCGGAATATGCCTGACTGGTCATATCGTAGGACGCCTGATCGCAGATCTCAGGCAGACCTCCGAATTCCTTATGGCCGTAGCCCGACACATGAACTATCACCAGCCGGGGGTTTATCTTGAGCAACTCACTGTCATGAATGCCGAGCTTATCAAGCCAGACCATATTCTCGATAAAAATATCACTGCGCTCGATAAGCCTGAAGAATATCTCTTTAACATCAGGATCGTTAAGGTCAAGCTCAAGCGTCATCGACAGTCGGTTTCGCGCATCCCTGCATCCACGATGGCCTGCCGTTCCCTGCTCGGTTTTTTTCAGCGGTGGAAAGCTTCGGTATGTATCTCCGATCTTTGGCCGTTCTATCTGAATGACCTCGCCCTGAAATCCGCCATCATTGTTGCCGCAAAGGGGCATTGCGATCAGCGAGCCTGCGCCGATAACCCCTGAGTCCGCAAGCGGGCCAAATTCCGGTATGATGAAATTTCTCTTTTCCATAGCTTCTCCTTGCCGCATTTTTAAATAGCCGATGGCGGGCAAATGTCTGCCATCGGCATGCTTAAAATTATCAGACGTTCTTCGCGCCCCACTGCTCGAGCAGAGCCTTTGCTTCCTCTTTGCTCTTGCCCCAGCTTTCGAGGATCTCGTAGCTGTTTCTCGCCTATGCGGGGAGCGAGCTGCGGACGGCGATCTTCGTCGCTGACATCCGAGAAATCGGCAAAGTACGCGCAGTGCTTGTTCGATGCAACATCTGTTCCCTCCCACTCGGGATACATCGGGAAGTTGACCCACCAGCCGAGGCGGTTGTATTCCTCGTCTTCCCATGCTTCCTCGGGCGTGAGCACCGGGCAGCAGGGCACCCGGCTGCATCGAGCTTATCAAGCTTCTTTGGGAATCGTCAAAAGTGTTGATCAGTCGGTGATGATCTGCTCGACGAGGGTGTGATGCTTGCAGCGATCGGGCATTGTCACAAAGCGCGGATCTTCCTTTGTATTCGGGATGCCCCATGCAGTCGCAAAGTGCGTTCCACGTTGCGGGAGATACTGCGCCGATGACCATGGACATGGTTTTGCCGGTGTAAATACCGTAGGGGCAGAGATTCGCATTGTGGTTGCCGCTGCGCCCTGAATATGACCCATGTGGTTGTGTATCTGCAAAAGTGCTGGAGTTTATGTGCAGAACATTGCACGAGCGAAAAATCGACAAACTGGCGCGGCCGGTCTTGAGCTTATGGATATAAGCAAGCAGCGTCGATGCAAACATACCCTCTGCGCCGCTGGTATCGCCTATAACGGAGCCGATACGCGTCGGTGCTCCGTCGGCTTCGCCGGTCTGGGCGTTTATGCCGCTCATCGCCACCGCGCATATATCATAGGAGGGCTTGTTGCTGTACTTCGACGGCTTCACGCCAAACGGGGTAAGCGAGGCATAGATTATGCCGGGATTGACCTTGCGCATTTCCTCATAGCCCAGGCCGAACTTTTCCATAAAGCCGGGCTTATTTGAAACAAGAACGATATCAAAATTTTTGACCTGTCTCAAGAATGAGCTTCTGAGCCGCAGGATCGCTGAGCTTAATCTCAATTGACTTCTTGCCGCGGTCTTTTCCGCATGCATAGCAGTCGATATGCCGTTTGCAACATGCACAAAATCTGCGTCCGGCTTCGCCACCGGGCACCTCGACCTTTATAACTTCCGCCCCGTAATCGGCAAAAATACGAGCCGACGATCGGTCCGGCAGCGTTGGTCGTAAATCGAGAACTCTTACACCTTCAAAGCATTTTTCATTATTTTTCCTCCTATCATAGTCAGTTTGCTTAAAATCTCCCCGGACAATTCTGTCGGAGAGACCGTCTATAGTATTTCAAAGGGATATTGTTTATCAGATGTTGATTGCCCACTTTTCGAGCAGAGCCTTTGCTTCTTCCTCAGTCTTGCCCCCCACTCCTTGAGGGGACCTCATAGTTGTTCTCGCCGATGCGGGTGCTGATATTTGCAGGACGATTCTCGGGATGCTCATCAATGGTGGAGAAGTCTGCGCAGTGCTTGTTGGAAATGATGTCCGGTGCCTTCCCACTCTGGGTACATGGGGGAAGTTGACCCACCAGCCGAGGCGGTTGTACTCTTCGTCTTCCCAGACTTCCTCAGCGGTCATAACGGGAACAGCAGCTACATGGCCTTTTCCATCATTTTCATATGCTTCGCGAGGTATCGTCAAAGGTCATGAGCCAATCGGTAATGATCTGCTCGACCTTCTCGTGATTCTTCGATCTCATAGGTAGAGTTGCAAAAATCAGGATCGGTCTTAAGGTCGGGGCGGTTCATGCAGTCGCACAGGGGATTCCCAGGTGCTCGGTGCAACGGCTCCGATAACGATGGACATGGTCTTGCCGGTGTACCAGATGCCGTAAGGCGACATGTTGGAGTTGTGGTTTCCGGGCGGTACTGGATGTGGCCCTTCTTGTTGTGATACTGGAGGGTGTCGTTGATGTGAACGAGGTTGCGGACGAGCGAGAAGTCAACGAACTGGCCTTCGCCGGTGCGCTGCTTGTGGAACAGAGCGAGCATCAGAGCCGCGAAGAAGCCCTCTGCGCCGATCATGTCGCCGATAACCGAGCCGATACGGGTGGGGTTGCCGTCACGCTCGCCGGTCTGAGCGTTCAGGCCGCTCATTGCAACTGCGCAGATATCGTACGACGGACTTGTCGCTGTACTTATTGGGCTTGTAGCCGAACGGAGTCAGCGCACCGTAAACGATGCCGGGGTTTACCTTCTTAACATCCTCGTAGCCAAGGCCGAACTTTCAAGGAAGCCGGGCTTATTAGAGGAAATAATAACGTCATAGTCCTTTACGACGTCAAGCAGGAGCTTCTGTGCGTCGGGGTCGCTGAGCTTGATCTCAACGGACTTCTTGCCGCGGTCCTTGCCGCAGGCGTAGGTGGATATACCGTTGACATAGAACGCGAACTTTCTGCCGCCCTCGCCGCCGGGGACTTCGACTTTGACTACTTCTGCGCCGTAGTCGGCAAAATAGGTACCTGCCTTGGGGCCGGATGCATTGGTGGTAAAGTCAAGGACCTTGATGCCTTCGAGCATTTTCATATCGTTTTCTCCTTGTATTTTTTTAATTTAAATTATTCCGTTTTCTCAAACTCGGCTATCTGCTCATCGCTGTAGCCGACAGCTTTGAGGTATTCCGCATTGTGCTCGCCTTTTCTCGGTGGGAACAGCTCCTGGCGAGCAGGGTCTCGGACAGCTTAACTGCCGAGCCTATCATTTTCACGCTGCCGTAACAGCCTGCGGGGTCGGTCATCTCATAGACCATGTCGCGCGCAAGCACCTGAGGATCCGCAAAGACTTCTTCAAGATTTTTTTTACCGGCGCCCAGCAGCAATCAACTCCGGTGAGCTTTTCTATCCATTCCGCCTGTGTTTTCGATTTAAACATCTCACGCAGACATGCGAACATCTCGTCCTGCTTTGTCAGATCACGCTGCCAGAGCTTGAACTCCTCCTTGCCGATGGCGTCGCAGAAATTTGCCCACAGATGCGGCTCTATCGCGCCGATGCTGATGTATCTGCCGTCCGCAGTTTCATAGACCTCATAGCATGCATTCTGTCCGTTGAGGATATTCTCTGCCGCCTTGGGCGATACGCCCTTGACGAAATAATCGTTTGCCAGAACCGGCAGCCACGAAACCGCTCCGTCAAGCATCGACGTATCAACATACTGACCGACGCCGTTCTGCTTTACGCCCATGAGCGCAATGAGAATACCTATGGCCGCATACAGTGCGCCGCCGCCGATATCAGCGATCTGAACGCCGGGGATGGTCGGTGTCTGTCCCTTGCGGGCTGTAAGGCCGAGGATACCTGCGTAGCTTATATAATTAGGTCATGCCCCGAGGTCAGGCGATACGGGCCGGTCTGGCCGTAGCCTGACAGGGAGCAGTAAACTATCTTCGGATTTATGGCCTTTATCGTTTCGTAATCAACGCCCAGCTTTTTCACATCACCGGGGCGATACTGCTCAAGTACAACATCTGCGTCTTTGGCAAAAGCTTATAGAATATTTCCTTTCCCTCTTCGCTTTTGAGGTTCAGGGTTATGCTTTTCTTATTGCGGTTGACCTGGAAAAAGGCTCCGCCCGTGTCGTCGCCGATCTTGGGAACGCCGCCGCGGAAGAGGTCGCCGCCCTTGACAGCTTCAACTTTGATGACCTCTGCGCCGAAGTCGGCAAGAATCATCGAGCAGAACGGGCCGGGAAGCATTGTGCTCAGGTCAAGAATTTTTATACCTTCAAGCGGTAATGCCATTAGAGCACCTCCTTGCACTTATCGGGGGGTCTGAAGAGATCCCCCTTTTATAGTTCTTACTTCTTTTTGCCAAGGCCGATCGCCTTTGCGATGATGCCAAGCTGAACCTCGGAGGTTCCTGCCATCAGGCGATAGTGACGGGTATCGACGAACTGACGTGCGATTGCGTTCTCGCGCAGGATGCCGGGGCCGCCCCAGATCTGAACGCCGAGGTCGGAGATCTTGTATGCAAGCTCGCTGGTTGCATACTTTGCAATGGAGACCTGAGTGTTGACGCTCTCGCCTGCCATAAACAGAAGGGTCAGGTGCTCAACATAGCTTCTAGCCTGGTCAAGCTCTGCTGCTGCCTTTGCTATCTCAAACTGCCAGTGCTGATATGCGCCGAGGGGCTTGCCGGCAACAAGGCGCTCGTTTGCACGCTGCACGCACAGCTCAAATGCATATTCGGCCATGCCGAGGGTGCCCCAGGAGCCCATAAGGCGCTCTTTCTCGAGGTGCTGCATGAGGTAGTAGAAGCCGCGGTTTTCCTCGCCGAGCAGATTCTCTTCGGGAACAACGACATCGTGGAAGATGTACTCGGAGGTATCCTGAGAGTTCAGGCCGATCTTGTTGAGCAGCTTGCGCTCGAAGCCCGGTGCATCGGTTGGGATGATGAGAAGGCTGATTCCCTTGTGAGGCTTCTCGGCATTGGGATTGGTGACGACCGCAACGATCGCATAGTCGGAAACCATACCGTTGGAGATATAAATTTTCCGCCGTTTACGATGTAATTGCCCTTGCCGTCCTTGACTGCGCTGGTTTCAATGTGAGCAAGGTCGGAGCCGTGCTCTGCCTCGGTCATGCAGATGCAGATGCAGGTATCGCCGGATGCAACGCCGGGCAGATATTTTGCTTTCTGCTCCTCGGTGCCGTGTGCATAGATATAAGGTGCAACGGTATCGCTGCTAAGACGGGTCAGGACGCCGTTAAGGCCGCGCTTATTAAGCTCCTCGCCGTATACGATGGAATAGAGCATGTCAAGCTCTCTGCCGCCGTATTTCTTATCGAGCCACAGGCAGCCTAGCCTGCGTCGCCGAACTTTTTGAAGGTCTCCCTTGCCGACGGAGTGGTTTTCTCCATGTCCATGTAGTAAGGGAACGATCTACTCTGTCGAGGAATTCGCCAAACTCTTTACGGAACGCTTCATGCTCCCCTCGGTGAAGGGCAGAAGAGATTTTTTAGGTAAGCTTTGCATTTGTATTCTCCTTTCAGATACTTTTTATTGAGTTGCTCTGCGAGCAGAGCACATTTATTTTTTTTTCCTTATTAAATGCTTTTACAAGCTGCTGATTGCGGTTTTCGATCTTTATCGCGGTATCGAGATCGCCGACCGATTCCATCATGTTCAGAAGCTGCTTGCTGTACCTAAGCGCCTCGGCCGAATAGCCCGCAAGAACCCTCGCTTTTTCCATCGCCGCATTGTCAAGCTCGGAAAGCGGATAGCAGCCGGATGCATAGCCGAGTGACATTGCTCGCCGGCGAACATATACCTGCCCGTAAGCAGAATATCCCGCGCAACGCCGTCGCCTTATCAGCCGCGGCAGCATGTAAGCGCAGCCGAGATCTCCGCAGCTCATGCTCATTTTAAGAAGTGGGCATCGAAAACTTTACGTCATCCGCGATCAATCGGATATCCGATGCCATGGTCAGGAAGAAGCCGCCTACCGCATAGCCGTGTGCTGCGGTTATGACTATCTGCTTTGCCTCGTGAACCAAGACGATCAGCTCACGCAGCTGCTCCTGGAATTCGAAGGATTTTTCAACGCTGTCGCGGTCGCCCCTCGTTGGGAACAGACTTGTTAAAGTCTGCTCCGTGCAGAAGGCTCTGTCCCCTTCTCCGCGGATGATGAGAACTTTTGTCTCATCATCCGTTTTGAGAAGTCGGAAGAAGTTCAGCATATCGTTGAACACTTCGCGCGACCACGAGTTGAGCTTTTCAGGCCGGATGAAGCTCATCACAGCCATATTCCGGCTCTGGCTGCTCAACACGAAATGTACTTGTAATCGTGCATGATCCAATTACAGAAGGCCGAGTGCCATCCAGAGGCACACTGCAGGTCATTGCGATAAGGTTGATGATGCAGTAAGCGTAAGAGCCCTTTGGATGCGGTTGCAAAATCGAGGAAGGATCGCTTTATCTTGATAAGGTACCAGGATGCGGGGGTTCTGGTAAAACGTTCCAGCAGGTGCCGGATACCCAGGAGGTGAATACGAGAACGAAGATGTTGATGCCGTGAGCCTCGAGCAGCGAGCCGAAGATCGCGATCAGACCGCCATGCAGCAGGACTGGGAAACGATAACGAAACGCAGGAGATAGGTGATAATGCACAGGCAGGGGGATGAAGATCCAGGGGCTGCTCATGATGGGTGCGAGGATAGGTCTCGAGAATGCCGGCGAGCCAGGTGCTGACGCCGAGGATGCCATAAGGCCTGCAACGGAGAGAACGCCGCCGACGAAGATGGTGATGGTCCACATGCCCTTTGCGCCGACCTCGGGAGGAGTGATCAGGCCGCATGCGATAAATGCAACGTCTAGTGAGAATTGCGACCATGCCTGCGTCGATCTTGTGGGTGGACTGAGTGAGCCAGAGGATAAGTGCTACGAGAACAATGATGATGCCCTGCTTTTCCTTGGTGCTGAGCTTGCCGAGAGCCTTGTAGGAGTCCTTAATGAACTCAACGTTTGCTGCCTTCTGAGTATCGGTGGGCTTGCAGAAAACGAGGCAGAACACATAAACGAGAACTATGCAGACTACATACCATACAGCATGCGCGGACAAACCACTGACCCAGGAAACGCTCTCGCCGACGAAGCCGAGCATAAGAGCGACATAGACAGAGCCGGAAACGAAAGCCATACCGAGCTGGTTGGTGCCCATGAAGTTTGCAAAACCACCAGGCCGAGAGACTGCTTGAGTTGCGCTCTGCGCCGGATGCTTCACATACCTGGTTGACAAACGGGGCCATCATAGAAGTCTTTTGCAGTGGACGAAGGATGATGGGGCTCATGATAACGCGCGGAAAGGGAGCATTGCGGTAACCTTGACCTGCATAGGTTCCGGGGGAAGCGGGTCAGCACCCACAGCGCCAGGCGCTTCATAAAGCTGTTGTTGATGCCTATCGACATGATGAACACGCCGATGCAAAGCCATACGGTGCTGGATGCAAAGTTTGAGGTAACTTCGGCAAACCGTTGCAACTTTAAGCGCAACGAGCACTGCCATCGTGCACAGGACCCGCCGCCCAGTCGGGGATCGCACGGGAAATGATAGTACGAGCATGAATACGAAGCAGCCAAGATACTGCCACGCTGCCGCGGCTCATTTGCCTCGGTTTGCCGGGAGATAGGCTATGAGCAGAAGCGCTGCGATCGCAACTACGAATCCAAGAAGTGTCCTTTTTGTGTTCTTTTGACATTTTAATCTTCTCCTCTGTTTTTTGTTTATTAATTAATTAACATTTGCTGGTTAATTAAATCCTATTGTTCCTTCTTCTGGTCATCGAATGCATGCTCAAGATACAGCTTCTTGACCATTTTTTCTGTCGGGCTTGCGATTTTTTTTTTGGGGAGCATGTCCATGATGTAATACTCCTTGGGTACCTTGAAGCGCGAAGCTTTTCGCGGCAAACTCTCTCTACCTCGTTGAGGTCTACTGTTTTGCCGGCAATCGGCTGAACGAATATCGCAGGCACCTCGCCTCAGCGCTCGTTCGGAACGCCTATCGCTATTGCGTCGGCTACGTTCTCTGCTGTTATGGCGACCGCCTCAGCTCACTGGGAACACGTTAAAGCCGCCGGTGATAATAAGATCCTTCTTTGCGGTCGCAGATGATAGGAAGCCCTCCTCATCTATGCCAGAAGCCTATATCGCCGTTGACCCAACCGTTGCGGAGCATTTTTGCCGTTTCCTCGGGGTTATTCCAGTATTCGTGCATCACCACGCACTCACCGCGGCAGATGATCTCGCCGGGCTGGCCGTCCCTCAACGACCTCGGTGCCGGTTTCCTGATCTACGATGAGGTGCATTCAATGTTGGGATTGACAACGCCGAGGTACCGACCTTGCGAGTGGTCATGGCCGTTTATTGTTATGGTGTTGACTGTTTCGGTCATGCCGTAGCCCTCGGTGATAACTGCGCCTGTCAGCTCCTCGGCTCGCCTTATCACGTCAACCGGCAGCGGAGCCGAGCCGCAGGTTATGACCTTCAGCGAGCTAATATCGTTTTCTGATATTCCTCGTGGGTAGCTATAAGCTTCATCCACAGCGGAACGCTCGGCCAGACGGTCGGCCGATACTTTTCGATCACCCGAAGTATCTCGTCCAGGCTTTCCGCAAAGAATATCAGTGCCGCCATAGTCAAGGTTGACCACAATGCCCTGGCCGAAGCCGAATGCGTGGGACATTCCAAGCGCGATTATGACCATGTAGTTTTCATAGTCATTGTCGTTAAGGAAGGGTCTGAAATACTGCACCTGAGCCATTGCCTTGGCAACAAATGCGTGGTTTGTCTGGCAGCAGCCCTTTAAAACTCCGTGGTACCGCCGGTGTACTGCAATATTGCAATATCCTCGGGTGAAATGCTGATATCCGGCTCGGATGCGTCATCGGAGATTATGCTCTCCCATGCGCCGAGCTCATCAGCGGTTTTCCTTTTCGAGCGCCGGACAGAACACCATGTGCTCAACTCCTGCTTTATCGTCTTTAAGAGCCTGCACGACTGCATCTGCGCCGTCGGAGTCGGTTATGACCATTTTGGGTGTGCAGTCTTTAATTCTGCGGATGATCATCAGCAGTGGAACGTGGATTTGTGTTTACCATTATGATGCCTGTTTTGAAGCAGGCATGTGCCAACGAACTCAAAGCCGTTAGAGACATATGTTATAACTCTGTCGCCCTTTTTAAGTCCCTTTTGCGAGAAAGCCGTTTGCGATTTTGCTGCAAGCGTATTGCAATCGACATAGCTCATCTTCGTGCCGCGGCTGATAACATAGGTCTTGTCGGGATGTTCGCTAACTCTTTTTGAGGAACAGCTCCTTACAGGAAACATCGGGGATCGGAAAATCATAAACAACACAGGGGTCTTTGATCTTGTCCCACTTTTTTCTCTGTACCGAACCAGAGCTTCCTCAAAGCTCTTGTTTTGCAGCTGATTCATTTCTCATATCCTCTAAGCATTTTAACTTTTTATTTTTTTCCTTACCAGCCTCCGCCCTCAGGCGCCGGAGCTTATCCGGCAGCCCAGGGAGAAAGGAAGAGGGGAGGAGAACACTTGAGCCTCTATTTTGGCTCAGGCGATTTATATGCTTGCGGCCAGCTTGTAAGCAGATTCTACCGCATCCGGAATTCTTGCTACCTTTTTACCGCATCGCCGATGCAGTCAACGTTTTTGACCTTTCCGACGAGCTGCTCATATCATATCATTATTGGGCTTTGCACCGGCTGCTATAACAACGGGTGTCTGCCGGGAGGGTCTGACGACCTTCCTCATTCTCGACGACAACACCTTCCTTGGTTATCTCGATGACCTTTGTCTCCTTGAGCATCTTGGTGCCGAGCTGCTTGGTACGTGCGATGATCGACCAGCGGCTGCCGGGGTTGATGTCGGGAGCAAACTTTTGCCCATCTCGACGATAGCAACGTTGTGGACACCGTGGTTGAGCAGCTGCTGGAGCTTCTCATAAGGCTCGGTCTTATAGATCATCATGAATCTCAGTTCATCGGCTGTAGAGTGCCGATCTCTCCGATGTACATTGCGACCTCGACGCCGACATCACCGCCGCCGACGACAACTACGTTCTTGCCGAGCTCTGCGGTGCCTTCAAATACATCCCATGCATGAACGATGGGAACACTGGGGTCTCTGGGGATCGGGGGATAGATGCCTTTGGAGCCGCATGCAAGAACAACGCGGTCGTAGTCCTTGCTTGCTGCGATTATATCCTCTGCCGTCGCTTCCTTGTTGAGGATGATCTCAACGCCGAGCTCGCGGCAGGTGCGCTCGAGCCACTGTCCGGAAGTAGCGGATATCGTAGCGGCGCGGAGGAGTTGCTGCATACAGCGACAGGCCGATGGTACGGTTGCGCTTTTTCCCAAATAGTGACCTTATGGCCGCGCAGAGCTGCTACACGGGCAAACTCCATGCCGGAGGGACCTGCACCGATAACGAGGATCTTTTCAGGGATGCTCGCTCTTCTTCTCGGTGGGCATAAGGCCGTTTTCGTCCTCAAGCTCTTCCTCGCGGTTGCACTCGTAGTTGCCAATGCAGCCGATGGGCTTGCTGACCATTGCCATGTCGAGGCACTTTGCATTGCAGCCGACGCATGGACGGATGGTTGATGCCTTGCCGGCCTCGGCCTTGTTAACAACGTCGGGATCTGCCAGGAACGGGCGGCCCATTACGATGGCGTCGAAGTCGCCGCGATCGACGAGCTCTTCGGCCTTTTTCTATGTTCATACGCATTCCCCTGAGCAACGGAGCCTTTACGCGAGCCTTGATCTGGCGGCCGAGGTATGCCCATGCGCCGTAGGGAACTTCCATGGTAATAAGGGGAACTGCCGACTCGTGCCAGCCTGCGGTGATCGAGAAGCCGTCAACATAGCCGGTTTTGTCAAGCAGCTCGCAGATCTCTGCGATGTCGTCGCCGTTGCAGCCGCCGTCCATGAAGTCGCTGCCGCTGACGCGCAGGGAGATGGGATAGTCGGGGGCCGACTGCCGCGCGCATGCCTTCAAGAGTCTCAACCATGAAACTGCAGCGGTTTTCGAGAGAGCCGCCGTACTCGTCGGTACGGTGGTTGGTCAGCGGAGAAGAACTGACCGTACAGGTAGCCGGAGTTGGTTTCGATCTCGATGCCGTCAAAGCCGGCCTTCTTTGCGATGACTGCGGCCTCTGCCTGCCAATCAACAAATTCCTTGATCTCCTCGACGGTAAGCTCCTTGGGCATTTCAAAGTGGGTGAATCTGCCGGGGATGGGGAGACGGTGCAACAGCCTGCTCGCCCTGAATGCTTGCGCGATTTGCACATCTGCCGCGATGCATGAGCTGTGCGAAAACCTTGCTGCCTCCTTCATGGATTGCATCGGTGAGCTTCTTAAGCGAAGGGATATATTTCTCGTCAGTGAGCATTGCGCCGTGGTTGGGATTGTAGCGAAGCTTATCCCACTGCATGTTGGCGAAGATGATAAGTCCTACGCCGCCCTGTGCGCGGCGCTTATAAAATTCAACAACGTCATCCATAATGAAGCCATCAACAGTGTGGCTCTATGCTCATAGGTGACATGATCACTCTGTTTTTAAGCTCAAGCTTGTTGACCTTAAACGGTGTGTAAAAAGTCTTTTCATGATTTCCTCCTCAAATTAATAACCGGTTCTCAGCATCGATTATCCCGGCCGGAGAACTGATCGCGCCGATTATTTTTTGTGACGCCTATCTTTACTTGCAAACATCGTGCCAACTTTGTCAAAAAAATATTTTTGCCCTCACCTGCGTTTTTCTATCGCGACACATTTGTTGTTCATAAAGAAAAAGGAAGCCGACCGTCTTCGTAAATCAGACAGCCGACTTCCTTTTGACTATTTATCGGTTTTGCTATATTTTTCATTCTGCGTGTTCTCCGCCGCGTTGAGTATCCTGTAAAGCGTCGAGCGCGATACGCCCATTTCCTTTGCAACACGGGATTTGTTGCCCCTTATACTCCACCATAAGCTTTTTGGCCATTTCCAAACGCTGTTTGGTGAAGAAATTGCTCATTATCCTCAGCTCAGAGCTATCCTGCTCGATTTCCGAACAGGCTCTTCTTTCTCGAGCATGCTTATGCCCTGCGGAAGATCCTCCCTCTCTATCTGATCGGTTTTGCATACGATCACGCTGTATTCCATGCAGTTGCGCAGCTCGCGCACATTGCCGGGCCAGCCGTATTCGCCCATAGCCAGCGCTGCGGCCGTGCTTTATGCTGTGGATATTCTTCCCGTTTTCAAACGCGAATCGCTCAAGGAAATACTCTGCAAGCTCTTTAATATCCTCTTTGCGACGCCTGAGAGGTATCATTGTGAGGTTAATTACGTTCAGCCTGTAATACAGGTCTGCCCTGAAAGTTCCATCTGCGATGCACTTTGTCAGGTCCTTATTGGTGGCTGTAATTATTCGTACATCAACGTTTATCGGCTTTGTAGCACCGATACGGGTTATGCAGTTTTCCTCAAGCGCGCGCAGCAGGACACTCTGCATTTCAACCGGCATTTCACCGATCTCATCGAGAAACAGAGTGCCTCCGTCGGCAAAGCTCGAATTTGCCTTTTTGCACCGCTTCTGCTCGCGCCTGTGAACGAGCCTCCGACGTAGCCGAACAACTCGCTGCCTATAAGATCGCGTGGGATCGCAGCGCAGTTTACGGCAACAAAGGGCTTATCCTTGCGCTGGCTCGTGCAATGGATCGCATTTGCGAAAAGTTCCTTGCCCGTGCCGGACTCGCCTTGAATGAGTATAGGACTCGAGGTTGCGGATATCTGCTCGGCAAAGCGTTTGAGCTGCACAAAAATTATCCGAAACGCCTATAAGATCATCAAACGTATAGCGCGCATGGTTGCCGTCGGCAGGTTTTTCCTCTTTTCTTATTTTGTCTTTATATATGGTTATAAGTGCCCCGAATTGACGCGAATTTGTATTTATCGGACTGCAATCTGCGGAATACTGCTCGCGCACGCCGTTGCCGCGGACAAGCTCTACCGGCTTGCCTACGACCCGTTTTCCCTCGGCTATTTTCGATACGAGCGACACGAGCTCGGGACAAATATCGCCCAGAAAGCTGTTTATCGTTTCCTGCGGATGATAATTATAAAAATCATAAAACATATCGTTTGCAAAGGTCACCGAGCAGCTGTTATCGACCAGTATCACTATATCGTTGGTGCTGCCCCTGCTGTACTCATTGCGCTGCATAATATCGCGCATGATAACATCCTTTGTAACATGGCCGGTGGTTATTATGGTCTCGGTAGATTCGAGAAGTTTAAAGAGCGTATACATGCGCTCATCAAAGTTTTCCTTTGTACGTTAGAAGCACAACATACCCGTTTCGGCCGTATTTTCCCTTGATCCCGAACGCAAATGTCACATAAGGCTTGAGCGCGTCAAGATAGTGCTCATCCCCTACCACCCATGTGCTTTTTGGGCTGCGTGCAGCCATGACAGCAGCATTTGTGCCGGCAAAATTCTCGCCGAGATTTCCGCCAAGCTTGATATTTTTCTGTGAAAGCTCATCCTTTAGCTGTTTATTACCGTAACGTCGAAAATATCGAAATTATCGTACAAATACAGCAAAACCGCCTTGTTTGCTGAAAGTGTCTCAGCCACTGCCTGATAGTACTCGGGTGTGCTTTTTTCGCATGAGTCGGATATGTCCTGTGACATGCTTTTTGCAGCGCTCGTATCCTCTTCCGTGACATCCGGAAGCTTAAGCGCATGCGCATCAAGCCGTTTCTCTCGCACATGTATTTCGAGCTTTCGAGCATACTGATATACTCTTTTCCGCGGTTCAAAAAATCTGCCGTCATGCCCAGCACACCTCTCAAAAATTTTTTCAAAAAATATTTTTTTGCGTTTGCTCAGCCATTGTATCACTTAGTCGGCAGTGTGGCAAATTGTTAAAAGTGTATCATCTTTAGTCAGCTGTTTTTGGCGCAAAGTGTATCGTCGTGAAACACTTCGCAGCATTTTCATTGTAAACTATCACGTTTTAGGGGCTTGATTTTGTACGTTTCTTTTTGATACTATTATATAGTACGCAAAAAGTGTTTCAAATTGTCAAATCGTAAACTAACATTTTGCAATCGATCGCCGAAGTATTTATCCTGTCGGTCTAACGCCATGAAGCTACACAATCAGGTTACAATTAAACAAACAATCACTCCGGCCACGATTCAACTGCTGGAGATGGTGCAGATGAACACGACCGAGCTAAGCTCCTATCTGACCGAGCAGGCCATGGAAAATCCCGCGATCGACATTGACGAGCTCGGTTCGGCAGCAAAAAGGCAGCGAGCTTTCCGACAAGGTCAGTGGCTCAGTTCATTTGGCCGCGACAGGAGTGAACAAAACATCGCCGGCGACGATGACACGCTCGACAGTCCGATAGCAAGCCGTGCTCAGGTCCCCGACGTGAGCATATCTCTTGAGCCAGCTGTTAAACTCCGATGCCGACTGCGAAACGAAAAAAGGTTTACCGCTACCTTATCGGTTGCGTTGACAGCCGCGGATTTTTATCCGAGGATTGGGGAAGCGTTTCAAAAAGCTCGGCGTTTCACGGGAAGAGGTCGAAAATTGCGTTGCCGTCATGCGTTCCCTGCCCCCCGAAAGGTATATGCGCAAGGGACGTGCGCGGCTGTCTTGCCGCTCAGCTCGGCAGCGATAAAGCGAACGGAGTAGCCCGCAGCATCGTCGAAAACCACCTTGAGGAGCTATCGCGCGGCCACTACGCAGCAATAGCAAAAAGCGCTGAACGTTACAACAGCAGCCGTTCGCTCTGCGGAAAAGCGCATAAAGCGGCTTTATCCTTATCCTTCATCGGCCTTTGAGGGGGCGACAGGAGCGACGACAGCATATATGTTTCACCCGACATCATAATAAGTGCATCCGACGAGGGGCTCAATGTTTCGCTCTGCCATCCGTTTACCCCTCACCTGAGAATAAGCTCATTTTGCAGCGAGCTGAAAAAATCGTCGGATGATCCCGACGTTCTTAAATACGTTGAAGAGCGTATCTCTGCCGCCGGCAGACTGTATCAAAAATGTGTGTAAATATGAGGAGACTCTGCTGAGTTGCTTCGGCAAGCTTGCCCGTCTGCAGAGCGCGTTTTTCTATGGCCGCACAAATGCATTCAAGCCTATGACGCTTGCCGACATAGCCGATTCGACGGGTCTGAGCGTATCAACGGTCAGCCGCGCAATGCGAGAAAGTATATTCAGTGCAGCCGCGGCGTCATACCGGCCAAGCTTTTTTCTCGGCAAAGCTCGAGGGAGACAGCGGTGAACGCTCGGCCGACGAAGCGAAAAAAATATCTGCGCCAAGTGATCGACGGCGAGGATAAGTCCGCGCCGCTGTCCGATGCGCAGCTGAGTGATATCATGACCAAGAACGGCTTTGCCATATCGCGTCGTACTGTTGCCAAATACCGCGATGCGCTCGGCATACCGGGAACATACGTCAGAAAGCAAAGTTAGGAGAACTCATAGCATGATATACGAATTTGAGTCAAAGCGCCCAAAAATCGATCCCAGCGCTTATATCAGCGACAGCGCAATCGTGATCGGAGATGTCACCATAGGCGCGCGGTGCTATGTCGGTCCCGGCGCCGTTATCCGCGGCGACGAGCGCCCGATTTATATAGGCGACGAAAGCGCGGTTGAGGATCTGTGCGTTATTCATGTCGGCGGCCCCGATGCAAAGACCGACGGCTGCCACATAGGAAAGCGCGTAACGATCGGCCACGGTGCAATGGTCCACGGAATTATATACGCGACGGCGCAAATATCGGCATGGGAGCCATAGTCAGTCTTTTTCGCTGATATCGGAGAATACGCCGTTGTCGCGGAGGGCGCAGTGGTGAAAAAAGCATCAGACGATACCTCCCCGTGTCGTTGTCGGCGGAGCGCCTGCGAAAGTTTTGCGGGAGCTTGAAGAAAAAAGACATCTATGCATGGGAGCGCAGCAAGCAGACATACATTGATCTTGCCGCGCGCTGCAAAGCGCCCGGCGGTCTCAAGCGAATTGACTGAATATAAACGCAAAAATCCGGCAGAGTTTCCTCTGCCGGATTTTTGATTTTAGATTTTGAAATCGGGAATTACTTCTTGCCCATGTTCATCTGAGCGGCGACCTCGGCGGCGAAGTCCTCCTGCTTCTTCTCGATGCCCTCGCCGGTCTGGAAGCGAACTGCGTCAACAAACTTGATGCTGCCGCCGAGCTTCTTTGCCGCATCGGCAATGTACTTCTCAACGCTGCCCTGGAAGATATCGCCGCGGACGAACTCCATCTGCATGAGGCAGTTTTCCTCGTAGAACTTGTTCATCTTGCCCATGACGATCTTTTCCTTGACCTGAGCAGGCTTGGAAGCCATCTTAGGATCGTTGTCCATAAGTGCAAGAGCAACCTTCTTCTCTTCTGCGAGGACGTCCTCGGTCACCTGAGACTTATCCCAGAAGCGAGGATTGAGAGCTGCGATCTGCATTGCGACGTTCTTGCCGACTTCGGTAGCATCTATGCCGCCTTCAACTGCAAGGTTGACGAGGACGCCGATCTTGCCGCCTGCGTGAACGTAAGCGACGGAGGTGTTCTCACCAAAGCGTGCGAAACGACGGATCTGGAGATTCTCGCCGATGGACATGACCTTCTCGGGCATGGTCTCAGCAACTGTAAGCTCGCTGTTGGGGTATTTGCACTGCATGAGGGCATCAACATCTGTGGGGTTGTCCTTCAGGACGACCTTGCAGATATCCTTAACGAAAGCGACGAAAAGATCGCTCTTTGCGCAGAAGTCGGTCTCGCAGTTGACTTCAACAACTGCGCCGACGCCGCACTCGGGGCAAACGGATGCGTATGCCATGCCTTCCGCTGCAATGCGGCCGGCCTTCTTTGCTGCCTTTGCAAGGCCCTTTTCACGCAGATACTCAACGGCCTTTGTCCATATCGCCGTCGCACTCGGACAGTGCCTTTTTGCAGTCCATCATGCCGACGCCGGTCATCTCACGGAGAGTTTTTACGTCCTGTGCTGTAAATGCCATAACTTTTTTCCTCCTGTATTATTTAAGAAAGGGAGCAGGATGTGCTCCCTGATGAATTATTCTTCTTCAACCTTCTCGGCTTCTGCCTCTGCCAGGGTCTCCTCGACCTCAGCGTCGGCGCCCTGACGGCCTTCCTGAACGGCGTTTGCCATGGTGGATGCGATCAGGCGAATTGCGCGGATAGCGTCATCGTGCCAGGGATAACGTAATCGACCTCATCGGGGTCGCAGTTGGTATCGACGATTGCAACGATGGGGTATGTGCAGCTTGCGAGCCTCTGCGATCGCATTGTGCTCCCTTGCGGGTCAACGACGAACATTGCGCCGGGGAGCTTCTTCATTTCCTTGACGCCGCCGAGGTACTTCTCGAGCTTCTCCATCTCGCCCATGCTTCATGACTTCCTTCTTGGGAAGCATATCGAATGTGCCGTCTTCCTGCATCTTCTTGAGCTGAGCCAGACGCTCCACGCGGGTGCGCATGGTCTTGAAGTTGGTGAGCATGCCGCCGAGCCAACGAGCATTGACATAGTACATACCTACGCGGGAAGCCTCTTCCTTGACTGCCTCTGCCGCCTGCTTCTTGGTGCCGACGAACAGGATGCTCTGGCCGTTTGCGGCAACGTCGCGAACGAAGTTGTAAGCCTCTTCGAGCTTCTTGACGGTCTTCGCGAGGTCGATGATGTAGATGCCGTTACGTTCCATATAGATGTATTCGGCCATCTTGGGGTTCCAGCGGCGGGTCTGGTGACCGAAGTGGACACCGGCTTCCATTTTTCCTCTGATTTGTTTTTTTCCTCCGGACACTTCTTCCCTCTCCCCAAGCCGTAGCCACATGGGAAAAAGTCCGTGCCCGTGCGAAATGCCTTGATATAATATCAAAAATCTAATGTAATTTCAATAGTTTTTTGCCATTTTGTCAAAAATTTTTTCTTTTTTTTCTGCGGCGCCTGGGCTGGTCGGCCTCGGTCTCGACGAGTATGATATCTCCGCCGATGCGCACTATGCATTTCCACGGCAGAATGTAATCATCCTCCCCTGCCGACAACCCCGACAAAATTTTGCTTTTCCCGGCGTTATGAGGCGATATAAGCCGCCCCTCGGTCTCGTCAAACTCCGCATCGCATACATAGCCGAGTCGTTTACCGGTATGGATGTCTATGACCTCCTTGTATCGCAGTTCGGAAAAATAGCTTATCATTGCCGCGCCTCCACATTAAAATACCGCCGTATTATTCTACGGCGGCATATGTATGTCCTATTCGGCTTTGTTCTTAGGTATTGATATCGTAAGGATAAGTTCGTTTTCCGTTTCCTCTCGCTTCATGCCGGCCGCTATGCCGCCCTGCTTCATAAGGTCAAGCCCGTGCAGGATCGTATTTACGAATACGCGCACGTCCTTCATTACAAACGTTCGCTTCGGGTCGGCTTTTTCCTCCGGCTCGCGCAGGAGCGCTTCGATATAAGCATCGGCCGCTGCAACATTGAGGTCATGCTCTATCATATGCGCAAGCGCCGCGCGCTGCATATTTTCGTCCTGCAGGCGCAGCAGCGCTCTGCCGTGACGCTCGGCTAAGTCCGTTATCGCGCAGCAGCGCAAAACATCGTCAGGCAGCTTCAAAAGCCGCAGCTTGTTTGCTACGGCCGACTGCGATTTGCCGATCCGACGCGCAGCCTCCTCCTGACTCATTCCGAACAGCTTAATAAGCTGGCTCAGGCCGTTGCCTCCTCGATGAAATCGAGGTCTCGGCGTTAGTAAATTCTCAACGAGTGCAATGAGGCTTGCGTCCTCAAGGCTCACGTCGAGCAGTATGCACGGTACGTCGCACAGGCCCGCAAAGGCGCGCCGCCCTGAGTCTGCGCTCGCCCGCTACGAGCTCGTATCGCCCGTCGCGCAGTCTCACAGTCAGCGGATTGAGCACGCCGGGCGATGCTCTCGGAAAGTTCCTGAAGCTCGCCGTCGGGGAAGTTTTTTTTCGCGGCTGCATGGGGCTTGGTTCAAAAAGCTCGTCCACCGGCAGCCAGATAACGCCGCCCCTTCGTGTTCCGGGGCGCAATTTTGTCGCTTGCATAAGTGTACCTCCTATACACCGTAGTATATGGAAAAATGTACACTGCTTTGTGCGCAAAG
>VOFC01005984.1_pt1 | contig 41052 bp, 24 predicted proteins | sample 5384161 | NCBI WGS metagenome assembly VOFC01 (sample SAMN12384722, study PRJNA508395) | human gut metagenome | isolation source: healthy gut B | host: Homo sapiens
CATTATATTGGTTATTGAAGTAACTATTTTTAGGCGCCGGTGAAAGGGGAGGGTAATTAGTAAGCAAAGATAGGCGCCTGGAGGCTGCCTCACTCCACTGTAAGTATGCTTTCCTCTTAGCATTTAGTTTACTTCCCTATGATATACCCTAAGTACTTGTCGTGTAACAGAGTAAAGTATAAGTTTTAGAGAGAGCTTTGATTTATATTATGCTTGTTCACTTGCAGAGCGTGGCTTAATTTATGAATGTAACTAAGTGATGCAGGATACTTCTTTAAGATAGTTACCAACCAATACTATCAGCAATTGTTTGTTGAAAAGCTTAAATAAGCTTTTCTGAAATAAGATTGGATATGCCACTTGGTGTAGATTAAAATAGTGTAATAACTAGTAGTGGTAGGTGATTTGATGCACTACAGTTTCTTTTATGAGCTGTTGAGATATGCTTCTCCTCTCTATTCCCTGCATGGGTTTTGTATGAGAGCTTAAAACCATTATTTACTAACACCATGTTTTAAATATTCGTTGTGCAAATATAAGTATTTTTTCTTATATAAAATAATAATATTAAATAGCCTAGAAAGCAAGGTAGTGGTTAGTAGTTTCCCTAGATAGAATGTATCCTCTTAGAAACTCTGTTATTTCTTAAACCCTATTGGTTTATATAATATTGCAATATAGATATGAAGAAATTTTAAAACTGCACTAAATTAGTTTTTGAGTTTAATTGAATAACTAAGGTTTGTTTTTAAAGATAAGGAAGGGAGGATTGGTAACTAAAAGGATTAAATAAATTAACAGATTCCTAGAAACCTGCTGGTATATAAATATTTTAGAAGCAAGGCAGAATAACTGAGAATATAAAGGAAGTATTGAGTTGGCTAGGGGCAAAAAACTATGTGGTTTGGTAAGCTAAAAGATGATATAACTATTGTAATAAGCTAATAAGTAGCCCCATATATATAACCCCCAGTTGATTATAAAGAAAGAGATATGCCAGTTATGTATTTGAGGATGAAGAAATAAATGATTACCTGTTTGGATAAACAACATATGAAGGTATTAGGAAGATTGAAAAGGTAACCAGAAAGTAAAAAGCTAAGAAGAGGATGAGCCCTATATGATTAGGATTATTAACTGAGAGGCTTAGTTTGAAAGGCAACCAAAGCCTAGTTATAACACCAACCATTTTAGGCGGTTGAACCAAACTAAACTAATGCAGGAGGTTATGACATTGTTGTGTGATAACTAGATAAAACTAAAGGCAAAAGCCTACTATGGTAAAAACTACTGCAGAGGTTATCTAGGAATAAAAAGTAGTATTTATATATTGATAGCGGAAAATGGTAGAAACTTAGGCCATAGATAACCAATGTATTAATAAAGCCAAAAAGAAGGGAGTATAACTGGTGAATATGATAAAACAGAGGCAAAGCATTTGGGAAAACTTGCAAGGTTTGGAGTTGAATTAGTGGTTGCTTGATAGCAGCAATGATTAACTAGCCAACATATATAAGGGGAAAGAGAGATAGTGCTCAATATTAGGGAATTGATATTAAAAGTTCCATGGTTTGAGCTACTGCTGGTAAAGCTGCATATAGCGGGTGATGAGAGAGATTTGAGGATACTAATGCATAGCGTAGGCACAAAAGCAAACCAGAGTGCTGCGCAGATATTATGGAGCTATACCACTTATTCAACTATTGAGGTAAAAGCATGAGAAACAACTGTTGTGAGTGAGAATGACCTTGGTTTGAGTAACCATTTGTTGTAATGTCGAGTTGCCATAGGGTATAAAAACTGAGCAGAGAGAAGAGATAATATCATGTGAGATAGTAGTAGCTGAAAGGGATGGTACCCCGGTAGAGCATTATTAAATCATGATCGTGAGGCAAAGATGTACGGAATTTGCTGAGGGGCAGCTGCGTAAGCAGCAGTGATGGTAGTGTCTCTGGGTATTGGATCTATGATGAAAGGAGTTACTAAACCTTGCAGCCAATATACATTCTAATCTTTATTGGGGTAACACTAGAAAGAAAATATACTTTGCTAGTGTATAGGGATAATAGATTTGAAACTAAGTAAAAGTACCCATATCTAGAAAGGATATACTTAATCTTAATAAAGATTATTTAAACGGTGTTACTATAAAGGAACTAAAACAGAAATACAATATAACCCATATTCATAGATACGTTAAAGAAACTAAAAAGAGATATAGATTAGGACATGATAGGGTAGCGAGTTGAGTAGGGATAAAAATAAAGGGTTAACTAATAAAAGGTGGGAGAAAAGTATAAGCTAAGTAAAGCTAGTATTAGTCACTACTTAAATAGAAGTTTATGAAAATAACAAATCAGTTTAAGTCTAAAATAAAAACTATTTAACAAAACAGAGGGCTTTTGAATATGGCTTATAAACTGGATGTATAACAAAACAACCATATTGTGGGAGAGAGCAGAAGTTGGGAGTTAATAACATGTATGGCTAATTGTTTTTGATGTGTCTCAATTAATATTAGACTCAGAGGTTTAACAGAGTATATGAATTAATTATTTGAGCTGTGGGCTTGGTGATGAAGCAATTTAAGGAAGAGAAAATGGCTGTAGTAAGCCAGTATATACAGGGGATTTAGAAATATTTATTTGGAGGCATGAGCAAAAGCATTGGTATGTAGAGAAGCTGCTGTTTTAAAGCTTGAGTTTTAAGATACGGTATGGCTATGGGCCAAAAACTAGCATAATGGTGCCTGCCACCGTTTTTGTGCCAGGGGCAACAGGTGATATGTCTTCAATGTTATGACAAGGGCTGACTGTAATAATGTGAAATTTATTATATTGTTGGACCCAGACGCAAAAGAATATGTCTCCTTAAATAAACTAAACTGTTGCATATAAAAAAGTCAAGGTGGTGTTTTTACCAGACGGAAAAGACGTAAATGATTTAGGGGAGGTAGGCAACAAGTTGGTATATGTAACAGGTAATAAAGTTATAGAATTGATATAACAAAAACTCATTGAAATAGGGAGTTCCTATTATATTATAAAATAATATATTAATAACATGAATATAAAAAATCGAATTAAGGTATCCATATCAAATATACCTAAAGCTGTCAAACCCATTCCGGGTATTCAAGATTCTTTAATTACTCGTTCTGGTAGAGTATTTTTGAAAGAACGGGGTGTTTGGTATGAAATAATACCTAAGATTAATAAAGGTAGGTTAAGAACAACATTGAGGAAAAAATTAAACCTTAATAGATTTGTAAGCTTTTAAACCTAGTTATAAAACCAAAACTAATGAGTATAATACAGTTAGACATTTAGATGATAATCCCTTAAATAATAAATTATCTAATTTAAGATGGGGTACTCCTAAGATGAATACTTCTGATTGTATACGTAATGGGAATTTCTTTTACCTAATGGTATGGTAAAGAGAATAATCTATATGGTAAAAAGAGGTTTCATGTTGTAGTTAGTTAACTAAAAAGTTCAACTTGTACCATGTATTTTTGCCATCAGTTGGGGTTATAATAAACGAAGTTTAAGTCGTATCTTGTTATTGCTAAATACCAGTTGTAGAGTAACAATAAAACCTAGGATTATGAATACTAAAGCCATCATCCATATAAACTAAAGGCCCCTCAATTTGAGGAAATATTAAATACCTTAGAGGTAGACAATTTCCCAGTTGAGGCTTTTTTTGTTATTGCTCGAAAGGAGGCAATAAATCATAGAGCAGTCTTAGTTTCTAACAATAAGAATACTAAGCGAGTTAATAACATTATTACTAGCATCTAAGGGGGATGCTGCCCTTGTTGCTGATATTTTATATGCAACTCGTATAAAGTTAAAGCATAGGGGAGTTCGTAAAATAAATGAAAGTTATTCTCGAGAATGGGCAAATTGTAAAAAGCTTGCAGAGATATGTAATAAGCCATGTGAGGATTTTTTAAAACATTGATAACCAGGGGAAGGTTTTATCAAGTATATAGAGACTGGACTAAAAAGGATGACTGATTATAGGAATGTTATGCAAAGGTTAATATCTATGCAGGATAACATTACTAATCAAGTAGATGCCGAGATAGAATTGCAATATTAGATTTCAAAAAACAACTAAAGAGATACATGATTATTTCATAGGTAAGATTGCTAAGGCAACTGGTATTTATGAATCTTATGAAAACAAACCAGAGAAGTATGTACACTTTGCAAAGGTAGGAGAATTCCTAAAAGAAGAGGGTTGGGATTATAAGACATTCATTGATGCTCAGTTTGAATCTCTTGCATGGTGTAATGGATTACCAGATATTGCACAGATGTATACGGATAAAGCAATTGAAAGATACAATAAGTATTTATATAAGTATAAGAACAAAAAATCCCTGGAAGAGGAACCCGAAGTTGAAGGTTCTCTCTGGGAAAAAATTAATAATTAAAAAAGTAATATGAAAGGTTTACAATTTTTGAAACTTAGAGTGGAGGATGCAAAAATGTCTTTATTGATATTTAAGTATTAAACAATGATAAAAACTTCGATTTTTAAGGATATGATTAAACCTGATGAGATAGTGTATGTTATGTGATTTGGAAGAATGCCCAGTTAAAACTAAAGTGCAATTGTATTATGTATATGTATAGTCCTCTAGATTCGAGGAGGTATCAGAATTGATGTTGGGTATTGGTTTGGTAGAGATGAGGCACCTGTTAAGATACTTGATTTATAAGGGCAAATCATAACGAGGATTATTCATGAATATTAATCTCTGGTGAGGATTGGTTCTACTTGAGACAAGCTTAAAGATTGCTTTGAATTCTGAGATAGAAACCATTGGCAATTATAAAAATCCAAAGATAATCTCTTGTAGTGAACGTGCTGATTATGATGATGTGATGTATTTGTTGAATAAACTGATTTGCCGATGAGGAGCATCATATGAAACTTCTCAAGAGCTAATGATAAAGGTACTAAGGGAGTAAAATGTCATTAAGTATTATGAGTCAATTGCAATTAAATGAGTAAGATAATTTATATCTCGGGCAATAAATGACATTTGACAACCTGGGATTACTGTTATATATTTCCGAAGAGGTAGGTTTATAGACAATGATTTTGATTGTATAATGATGCAAATGTTAGGATGAGCAAGAGGCAAGAATGGTATGCAGGGTGGGATGGTAAAAGTTTACTAAATAACAAAAGGCAAAGGTATGGGTGGGATGGGCAATTTAAAATAGGTTTACTTCCTAAGGTATACGATATGTGTATTGAAATGGGGATTAAACCTAAAGTTGTAGATATGAGACAACCCTTACCTAAAGTCAGTAAAGTAGTTACGAATATAGGTAAATATAAATTAAGACCCGAGCAAGAGAAAGCAGTTAAATTTCTTGATAATGTAGTAGGTGATTGGCCTGCCCCCCATATTGGTGGTGTATTGGTGATTGTCTTCAGTAAATGCATGGTAAGGGGTAATACATACTGAGGATGGTTTGTAACTATAGAAAAAACCCGTCCCTGAAAGCTTAGGTAAGATACGATATAAAGGTAAAGTCCTTACTAAAGAAGGTGTATTAGTAAAACCCAATGCAGGAGTTTATAATGAGATTAAGGTAGTAAAGATAAGCTCTAAGGGTTTATAACTAACCTATTGGATATGAAAAGGCCAGGTATATAATATTATGGAATAACTAATAGGTATATGTAAAGGATTTGAAGGGTTGTTTTGTAACCAGATATAACTTCATCTAAAAATGGCCAGTAGGTAAAAGAAGCCTATAACTTGGGGCTTTGGAGATGGTATAATTCATAAGTTTCTAAAAATCAAATAAACATATCTATGTCGAGATTAAAAGATTATGAAAAGTGAGGTTAAAACTATTTATGGATTGAAATCTGTAGCTTCTATTGAAATGAAAAGCTAAAGATTTAAAGGTTTTCATATATCTAAATCCGATACTAATTTTGCTAAACTACTTCAAGAGGAATATCCAGAATTAATTGGTACTGCCCATGAAAAGTACATACCCGATAAGATTCTTCAGGCTTCTTATGATGACTTAAGGAATTATATAGCAGGTTTATTTGATACAGATGGGCATAATTCATCCTCTCATGGTAGAAGATCCTTATCTTTTACTACTGTAAATCTTGAAAATGCTCGTAGAGTACAACAAGCTTTATTATCTTTAGGAATAAACTTTGTTGTATAAAAATAAGAAAACCATGTAATGGTAAAGGGAGTATAGCTTATAGAATAACTATTCATAGCGAATTTTATGATGAGTTTCTAGAAATAATACCCATGAGGATTGAAAGAAAATGTATTCCTAGCAATTCTCAACGGAATAACTACAGTAATAAACTACCTTTTAGTAATTTTGCTAAAGAACTTTATGATAAGCTTTCTTGGAAAGAAAAAGGTAAGTTTAGAAAAACCCATGGTAGAGTTATAAGTACACAGGTAAGTCATCATAATAGATTAACTTTAACTGCTTTTAATTGCTTAGTAGAATTCTTAGGCTCTAATAATGATAAAGCTACAGAATTACTAAATATTTCTAGTAATTGTTATTGGGATAAAATAGATAAGATAGAAATCTTAGATAAATATCCATGTTATGATATGGAGATACCTAAGTATCATAATTACCTATCTAATGGATTCATATCTCATAACACACTTATCATGTCGTCTTTATATTTATCCTATAAGAAGCAGTTAAAGACTTTGCTAATAACTAATGACTCAGATTGGTTAAATCAAGCTAGAGAAGAATTTAAGCAATATCTTCCGGGAGAAGATATCACTTTTGTTCAAGGCAAGGTTTTAAACTGGAGTAACTTTACTATAGGTATGGTTCAATCCATCTCAAGGAATATGAGGTTCTATCAAAGGATTGGGGGGCAGTAGGCAATATCAGAATGTGTAAATAGATATTGGTAGGGCTATCTGGTACCATCTATATGAGTAAGCTTGCTAAAGATAAAGTTAAGAATATGAATCTTGAATGTTTCTTTGGTAAGGTGCAATGAGTTTATATCCTGCTCTCGTAGTTTGCAAGCATATTGCACATTGTGAAAATCTATATAATTCTTTAAAAAGAAACTGGGCGATGCCTATAATATTGCCTACGTGCATGTTAATACCAATACTCCCTCTAAGTTAAGACAACAAATAATGAAAGATTTTAGGGAACGGCAAAATTGATATCCTGGTATCAACTACAATCATTTAACTCCCGAGGCAAAAACTTCAAACCTCAAGGTATTTGCTTAGCAAGCATGGATAGTAGAAAAATCTATTCAGTTCTTAGCCAATTTGGTAAGAAAATAAATAAATGAAAGTGTACCTTGATGAGCATTTATCACTGGTATTATTTAGATAGGCATGTTGAAGGCAGCAGCTAATATTGCCAGGAAGACAAGAATTGGTAATCTTATTAAAACTATGGGCATCCTAAACCCCATAAGCCTTATTCAGAGTTAACTAGAAGTACTAAATAATTAGGAGGAAATAATAAACATGAGGCATTATGAATAAAGATAAAATTATATGTATAGGGAAGATAACTGATGAGGCACGATTAATACAATTACAATCGGAAGGATATAGAATAATACAAATATCACGCCCAGCTACTGCTGGATATTATTAAGAAGCAAAATAACAATATATAATGAAACTGATAGGTGAATATTAAATTGGATGTAAAACCACCTGCCAGTAATCCCAAGCATGTATTCAATTGCAGGGATTTGGCATGGAGGTAAATTAAGCACTGGAATATATGGATGTTTATACCTATTCATTTTAGTTTATATTGGGGATCTAGTTAGAGATCAAATTACAACAAGATACTACTGACCCAGAATCTTGCCCAGAATTATCTAAACAAGGGAAACTATTTATTAATAACATTGGTTATTCATATGTAACCTAGATGATATTACTAACATATACATTTATAAAAGGAAAAATGAGATGGCAAAGAAAAAAGCAACTTTATTTAAAAACATGATGTACTTGCACCTAATAGATGTTAGTAGTAGAACTAATGGGAGATATATTTGGTTGTGGGTATGATTATCCACTAAAGAATGTAAATTATGCGGAGACAGAACTATTGCATTAAGATGTCCCAAACTTGAACATTACTAGGAAAAGGTAGAACAGAAGAATCAATACAAGATTTGGATGTATTAGAAGATATGATTTGGTATAGAAATACATCCAACTGATTGAAAGGAAAAACCGAAAATTATTGCAAAACAGTTGAAATTGAGATGTAAGAAAACGTATTAGAGAACTTTATAAAGAGTGTAACCTAAATAATGAAACCAATAGAGATGATATGGGCTATGTTAGGTATACCTGCTATAAAGCTATTTTGTAAAGCAAGAAGATGTAACAACTAATTTATGTATGGAGGGTTCTTGATGTAGCCAAGTGTGTAATTGTGGGGTAGCATGTTTAAAACCGAAATTAAGCTAGACTGAACTTTTATAAATGTAATATATTATGGTAGATTTGGAATTTGGGTAAAAAGTAAAGGGAGGTAGTATTAAAGAGCAAAACAAATGATGACTAGGTTGGGTGCATGTAACAAACAATTTATATGAGGATATTATAGTAGAAAGCAATTTGATTAAATGGGTATATTTTGTATATTTAATGAAAATTTAATAAGGCATATAAACTTTAAAAACAAGATATATAATATATATTAACCAAAAGGTTTTTAAAGCCTATTGCCCTATGTTGTGGCGGCAAAGCAAGCCCTGGTATAGCTTCTACTAAAAAGGGTTATGCTAACTCTTTGAGATAGTGGATTCCCCTTATGTTGGAGAGATACATATTGGGATATATAACACTTCTCAAGAAATTGAGTTATGAAACTAATTTAAAAACTGGTACTGGTATTTATATGTCTTCATTTATATTAACAAGTAGAGGAGATTAAACAGAGGAGTTTTATAACTGAATCACAAATGTGGGGAAGCAGAGGAGATAAAGGATTTGGTTCATCTCAAAACATAAAATAGTGGACATAAGGAATATAAATGAACTTAAGTCTTTAGGTAGAAGAAAACTGAGGCATATATGCCTAGAAATGTATGATACTTGGGATGAAGCAATACTTTGGGTATAAAAGAGATAGAAGGTTAACAGATTATACCCCAGATATAAATAAACTAAAGAACCAAGTTATAAAGGATTTTTATTGGTAGGGTTATTGAGGAATGTGAAGGATTGAGCCTATGATAGTAGTAGTATATAATGATTATGGATGGAATAATGATTAACAACTAGAAAGAATACTAGGTATTAAGCCCTAGCAAATGCAAATGAGGAACAAGCAGATGTACCAGGATTACTAACTTCTTTTGTGTCCCTAATATATTGCAGAAGATATATTAAAATATCAAGATGCCAAGAGTTTATTTGAGGTAATGGCAATTGGGTAAAAACTATTCATAATAATTCAGACCATCGAAGTGTGAAATATATATTAAGTTAACTGATTGGGCAGAGAGGATAGAGGCAGAGTATGATAAGATAGTTTACCATAACTGGGTTTTATAAAATGAAAGCCAGATATATGAAATGAGGAAAACTATTTATGGGAAGTAATATATGAAGCTAATAAAGCAGGAAAACCAAATGGCAGAGCCTGGAAGCTTAAAACTAGTAATGAATTAAAGAAATAGATTTTTGGTTAATGTGAAATGGGCAGAGAAACTACTGGATTATTTAACTGTAAGCAAAAAACTAACTATAAAATAAAGTGATTGAAGGTAATGAGGATTTTGTGCTAAAAACTTCATTTAATAACTATATTGTTTAAACTTTTAAATTGGAGAACCCAGTATGGTTATTCATATTCTCTCATTCAAAGGAATGGGCAGATGCAGAGTTAAGAAAGAATATAATATATAAGCCAGGGAAAACTTGGAAAGTGAAAAAAGATTTATGAACTTTAATTCCTTGATGAAAAGGGTATGTTCGATTACACATACAATGAGAGAATGGGTGAAGTATTAATAAAAGATTTAGTTATGCCTTTTTAAAGAGAAACTGAATATAGAAAAGCAATTATAATAATATTTATTAATATGATGACTTACTATAACTATGGTGGTAGAAAAACATATTATTATGTATTATTATGATTTACTGCCATTAGAATGGTAAAGAGAAGGTATTGCACCTGTTTTACCATAAAGAAGTTAGTTTTATGCGTGACAATGATATTTATTTAGCTTGGAGATTAATGGAATACGTAAACTAAGTAGGTGTACTTCTGGTTGCCTATATACCCTCCATAGATTCATTGCATATATACAAAAAAGATTGGCATTTCTTATCTTGTAATTTAGAGGATTTGAAAGATGAATACTAAATATTCAAATATAAAAGGGTACCCTGGATATTATATATCTAAAAGGGGTACCCTTTTTACTTCTCTTAAAAGGGTAGGAGTTAAAGGGAAAGGCCATGGTAGGAAAGGTACTACTACTGTGATTTCTAATACTTGGAGAAAGAGGTTGGTATCATTAACTTCTAATGGGTATTTACAATGTACTTTGTTTAGAAAGAGGTTTTATATACATAGGTTAGTATATGAAGCTTGGATTGGTAATATACCAAATGGGTATGATATTGACCATATAAATGGTATAAAAACTGATAATGATATCTAATAAGAGCAGTTAAGGTAGAAAATTTGGCCTAAACTATGAGTTGGGTTTTTGGGGGTTAATTATATAACAACACTGATAAAGAAAGGAATTTAATAATGATACCCATAAAGAAAGGGTATAGTATAAAGAAATATACAAGTATGGATATTAGGTGACTTGTATATAGGTATTGAAAGGGTAGATAATGGAAACTTAGATGCCCTGTAAGAAAGCCAAAAGAGAGTTAAAAGCTATTAACCTGTTGTAAAGCAGGCCTAGTTTGTTTCTAACAATGAAAACTGATAGTTAGTTCATATATAATAAGAGTTTAAATGCAATCCCCTGTATGGATGTAAGTTTGAGTAACCATTACTGAAGTATTTAACAAAAGATTATAATATCGGTTGGAATTGGAAAAGATAAAAAATTTGGGGAAGAGGTGGGGTATGGCTGTAAAAGGTGGCATGGAAACTGGAAGTTTGATGAGTAGATAAAGTAAAAGTATGAATTTATAGAGGTAACTTTGTTTTAGATGGTATCTTTGCAAAAAATCTACTAAATGAGGAAAAAACTATTGATTTAAAATAATGGTAGAAAGGTATTTAACAGGTATGGTAAGTATGAGAAGCAAGATAACTTTGATAAAATAACCTTGGGATAAAAAAGGTTAGAAACTAACCATTATGGATGTAAGATAGCAGATTATATTCTAGGTTAATGATATTACTTTGAAAAAATGATTGAGCCTGGTTTGTAACATACCAGGAATTTAGTATGCTTCATGGGAGTAACATCAATGAGAAGAATGGTTTGTACTAGATAGAGAGTTAACAAATAACTAAGCAAATATATAAAAGTAAAAAATGAGATGTAATACTAAAATATATATGATTTAATAAAAGTAAAAGAAATTGAAAGTATAATGAAAGGTTGATAAGTATATAGCCTATGAGCCAAAACAGAAGAGTTGGGTATAATGAGCTAAAGGATAAAAGCAAAAGATTGCATAGAGGCAAAAATTTAAATATTAAAGGCAGATATATGACAAACTTAGCTCAAGATATGGAAGGGGAAAGCAAAATAAAATTAAATTAATTTGGAACTTATTTAGGAATTGGTGCAAAATTAACTAGCAGTAAAATATATTAAATGTATTAAGGAGCCCAAAAAGCTGGACATATTCTTTGAGATTGGCAAGTTGAAAATTGAAGAAACAAGAGAAACCAACAGCATGATATGTGTTTATTTGGAAGATTAACCCAAATATATTAAATATTATAACTAAAAATGAGGCTTATGGTAAAATGAGGCAAGGTAAATTATAACTAAAAATTCTTATGTTTGGTATATGTCTTAATTGCCAGATTAACTAAAGCAGAGAATATTAATATTTGGTATATATGAGATGTGGCAAATTTATAGGGAAGCTTCATTAAGCTAAAAACCATAAACAACTTTGGATGAGATGATGTACAATAGAGATAAGGTTTGTTATTGGTAGGTAATGGCAGAAGAGTTACCACATTGGGTTATGATTATAAGAAAATGTTAGAAACTGATTTAGTAAGAAGAATATGGAAGAAACATAAGAAATATATGGGTTTATTATTTAGAAAGATTATAAGAAACGTTTTAACATTTCAGTAGAGAAATGAAGCAATATGAAAAAGATTTTGAGCAATTCAACAGTATGGAGAAACTAAATGTAGTATGTGATTGCTAATTTGAATATGATAACCAGTGAAAACTTTGGGGTTTTATAATAAGCCCTAGGGGATTATTTTAGGATAGTGCAATAACTAATTGTAAAAACTAATATAAAGCATTAGATGTGTACTTATTGCAGGAGTGAAAAGAGAAGATAACTATGTATATAAATAATATAAATTTATGGAATTGTGGCAGCAAAGAAAGAGATTGATAATGCAAGTAAGTTAAACTCTTACTTATGTGGTTGCAGGGTTAACAGGTTATTCTATGAAATTTAACCAAGTAACAGATGTGGTTAATCTAAGGTTGAGTGGGTAGAAAAATGTTAACAACCGATTAAAAACTGTTATCTCTCAAACCCTAAATCTTACTACTTTAGAGGGATTAAACTTTTTAATAAGCTACGGATGAGGATGGTAAAACTTGTATGAAGATGCCACCCATATTTATTTGCATTTTAGCATTACTCGATAGAGGTGGTAACTGATAAACTTATAGCGACAAGATTAATGAAGCTTTGGTAGATAAGATAAGCATCTATAAATCTCTTCTTAATTTGCCAGGTATGAAACTCTCTTATCAAATGGCTTTTGCTCAAGTAACTAAAGCAATAAGTAAGGGGGAATTTAGTAAAGAAGACTTTAAAAACCTATTAGAAGTTTATGAAGACGGAACTGAAAAAACTAAAGGTTAAATTTGAAGGTAAACTTATTGAGATTGATATCCAAAAGGAATTATCTATCAATGAGCAAGGGAAAAGAAAAAGCTTATTCAGATACTGATTTATATTATAAGGATGCTAATGAAGATGGAATAATGAATAGCATGCCCTCATAAGGCAAAGGCCTGCTTAGAAATATTCTTATAGAAGGTATTTGAGAAAACTGATAGAAAGAAGCAAATAAGTTATCAAACTATGTGGCAAGTGTATGATTTGTACTAGTATGTTAAGAAACTATTATGTGAAACTAAGAAGGTTAAGCTCATTGAGCTATAAGCAATTAACTAAAACTTTAGCAGTGTTGAGAATATGAATTGTTAATGAGCCCCTTCACTACTGGCCAAACTGAGAAATTTGTAGAATTGTGGATGTGAAAGCAGAAAAGCAGGGTGACTATTTTTCTAAAGGGAGGTAAAAATAAAACTAAACCTGGTTTTGATTGCTGACAGGCAAGTAAAGGGAGTTGTAAGGGGGTTGTAGTAAAGCGATGGAGAGTGGCTGAAGGAATGTAAAAGCTAACCCGAGGTGGTTGCTGTAGGTAGAATAGTTAACTTCATGGTTTTGTATGCGGGTAAAGCAATTGAAAGCGGGCAAAACTGCCTAACCCTCAAACTAAACAACTTTAGAAAAACGTCCTAACCGTATTGGTATGAGCTTGAATAGTTTTTGTGAATAATTAAAAATAATCATTGTGATTAAAAGGCGGAAGGAAAAAGAAAGTTTATAGAGAACTAAAAGAAAAGATGTTTAAATAGAAAGAAATAGAGCTAGAAGGGAAATGGTAGTGGGTTAGTATATCCAAAAGAGGGAACTCTGAGGATGAGAATTAAATCTCCGGGTGATGAGCCAAGGGTGGGTATGAGTATTAATTACTGGGTGGCAATTTGGGAGGTTATGCCAAGTAACTTTGATGAAGCCTGCCATTATGGAGAAATAACAAAATTGAAAAAACTAAAGGATGAAGATGGCAGGAAATAATAAAGCCTAGTATTAAGAAAGAAGATATGTTATGATGGTATATTTAACTAGATGAAAGGGTAGTAAGGTAGATTACGAGGCAAAGATAAAGGGAGTTTTTGAATTTTAGTATAACAGGATATAAATAATTTTAACACTTGATGAAGATGAAGTAAGGTGATATGACAGATCCAAAAACTGGATACGATATCAAGGTAATTGTTAATTTAGTAAAACTAGATAGATTCTATTAAATGTTTGCAAAATAAACTAAGTTGGGCCAGAAATATAAGGTATTTAGTGAGCCTGTGAGGGGGATGAATTGATCCCTCAAATAAATATGATGAGTTGGAAGATTTAACTGCCAATAACTAAAGCGAAAGTATGGAGATGATGATGAGGATGATAAATCCAAGAAGAAAAAGAAAAAGGGAGTTCACAAAGACCATTACATGGAAGATGATGAACCCCAGAAAAAGAAAAGAAAATACAAATCGGATATTTAAGGGTTAGTAATATGGTTTCATTCGAAGGTGGTAATTAGATTGTCCCTGTTATCTCCTACTAGTTTAAAAACATAAATATGGCAAAAAAGCCTAAGGTTGGTTTAAAAAGTACCAAGCAGCAAATGAGATGGCAAAGAAATATGGGAGTATGATTAAATTAGCTTCAGAAGTAACTGATACCGATTTATATATACCATCTACTTTCTTTGCTTTGAACTACTTATTCGGTAAGGGTATTCCTTATGGTAAAATCGTTGAGATTGCTGGGAGAGAATCCTCTAGTAAAATCTTTGGTGGCTATAAACTAACTTATGTGTATTCTTAAAAACAGATTATGTGATATGGGTAGATAACTGAGCAACCCCTGGATGAGATTTAAATTTGAAATATGGGTAGACCCTGCAAGAGTAACTATTGTTAATGATACCCGTATTGAATATATTGCAGACGTACAACTAGCAATTTATTTACGTTTCATAATTGCTGAATATATTGCTCTTAGTAATCGATTCCATTGCAGCTACTGACTGTACTGATAATATAGATGCTAAGATGGTTGATGGTAAGGCAGAGATGGGAGGAACAAAATACATAAATAACATGCCAAAGAAGTGAGTATTAAAAACTAGAGTACTAGATATATATTAAGCAATTGAAAACTCTTTGAATGTGAGTTTGGAAAAGATAATATGCTGCTTTAGGAGGTGCAGCGACAAGTTGCAACCAGAAAGCTACTGTAGGAAGGTGTTAACATTAAGCAAAAAATGGGAAGAAGGAAAACTGGGAGAAACAGCTACTAGAGACTATTAAAAAAAATAAAGTTGCTATTCTGTAACAACAAATGTACTGATATTTAACTAAATTAGCAGTGAGTTTTGAGCAGATGTATCTTTAGAAGATGTATTGGTAGATAATGATAGCAATAACTAACTGGTGGGTATAAATTGAAAGGGAAAAAAGCAAACTGGAGAAAATAAACTTCATATTCCCAGTGATAATTGTAGAATATGAAAACTATTCAGATTCAGAAGAGGAGGAGGAAGACGATGAATAAGAAAGAGGTAGAAGGTATAGAGAAAGTAGTAATTAAAGTAACACCAAGAAAAACCCTGAGAATGGAGACCCTAGGGTTGGGGCCCCTAGATGTATAAATAAAAAATAGAGAATTATTTAGATGTATGGAGGAGGAAAGATTAAGTTTGCTTTATGAATTAGATTTTGGACGATGAGCAAGAAAACACAATTTTTAGAATTTAAAGAATAAGATAGGTGGCCTTAGGCCCCAATATAACTATGGGAAGGTAAGTATAGAATAAAATAACCATGATAATATAGGATACCAAGGATATGCACTAAAGAGGTAAAATATATTAGGTGGGATGTTGTGGTAAGGGTATATTAAGTAAAAGCGATACAAAAAAAAACCTATATCTAAATAAGAATGGGAGGTATATAGTAGGATTGCCTAATAGGTATAGGTAACTTCTTTAAAATGGTTGTGCCTAGATTAGTAAAACTTTGGTTTATATAATTCTTCGAAATTTACCCTATGTTTGCCATAAAGATAATGTACCTACTAATAATTGATTAAGAAACACTTTTGTTGGGGTACACTAAAAGGCTTAATAAACTAAAACTAGGGATGGGAGGATGGTAAACAAATTAAAAGGTAAATGTATCAAAGGTACAGAGATTCAAAGGTCATATATACCTAAGTTGATAGGTATGGGGTTTACTAGAAAAGAGGTATCAGAGATAACCGGGCTGGGGACATCAACTAATATCAGATTATTATATTAAATATAAAAATAAATATGAAAAATAAAAAATTAATATTATTAGTTGACGGCGAAAATATTTTACACCAAAGTTTTCACAAATTTGAAAAACTTAAAGCCTAACTGATGGCAAAAATGAGGTGGGGCAATATTGGATTTTTAAACCCCCTATGTATATATAGGTTGAATGGATGAGGTTTATATTTAAATGATAATGGTATCATAGTAAGGGCTTGAAGTTGTTAATTATTAAGGGACATAGAAAAAATATACCCTGCAGATTGCTGAGCCATGCAAAAGCAAAAGGCAATTATAATGAAAATGCTGGGTATGTAAAAATTAAGTATATATGATAAAAAAAGCCTAAGTATATGAAGGAGATGAATAGCATAACATACCTTGCAATTAAAAATTGTGAGAAAATGATAACTATATGGATAAAGAACTTTGCCAGTTTGCTTAATTAAATAGCCTAAGGATATACTTGAGAAAGATGAGATGATAAGAATGGATAAACTACAAAAGGTATTGATTTGCCATCTCATAAATGACAGGAAGTAACTGCAATGGTTGGAGATATTGATGATATAACAGGGATTTCAGGTATAGAAACCAGTAAAAGCAAGGAAAATCCTTGATGAGGGTAGAATTGAGAAGTTTATTGTAGGTAAGAAGCTTAAAGAATATATAAATATGGAAAGGAATGAGCAGTTAATACCCCTGGTTTGTAAGAGCTCTTCCATTGGATAAGTTAACCAATTAAGTAAAGAAGAAGTTTAAGTATGAAATTAAAAACTTGTATGAATAACTACTAGCATCATTTTTGACAAATGAATTTATAAAACCATTTAAAGCATTACATCATGAGTAAGAGAATTATGTTTGTGGAATTGGTATAGGGAAAAAAAACTTTTAAACTAAGTATGTAAACTAAAGAAGACCCTGCACATTTCCCTGGTGGTATGTAGATTTGTGCCCTAACTAACTGAAGGGGTATACCCTAATGAAAATATTATGATTTGGAGGCAATGTATAAAGCAGATTTTAACTCTGAGACAAGAGGAATAGGTTATTAGGATAGAGAATATTTTAAACTGATAGGAGTTATGCAGATTTGCTTCTTTATTTTTTGGTATAAGCAATAGAAACTAACAGAATGTGAAATGGGGCATTTTTCTTAATGTAAAACTTAATGGAAGATATGTGATGTAGCAGCCTATAACCATTAAACCCTAGATAATATAAGCATTGGTCAATGGAAGATAATGGTAAGAGAATACTTAACAGATTCTTCCAAGTTAGATATCCCTGTGGGGAATTAACTTGCAGGTGGGAAATAACCCCACTATTTGTATATAGTGATTTAGGTATGAGGAAAACGGAACAAATAATTACCATTTAGATAGGATATGGGGAAGAAGTAATGGCAATGGCAAACTTTTTAGATTTATATAAATATAGAGCTAAGTTTAATGAGAACAATACTAAGATTCTGAATAGTTTAGGGTTTTGTGATATCTTGAAATTATGTAGAAGGTTTAAACTTCTTCATTATTTTGTGGAGGCTTATTTATAAAAAGTAAGCTTAATAGATAAGAATTGGCAGAGATATGTTATAACGAAACTAATGAAAAGGATTTTGGATATATGCCATATGGAAATATGATATTAAGAAAATAAGTAAGGTTGGTACTAAACCCTTTAGCTGGCTTTATCAAGTAGAGAAGTATGGTATCATGATATTAGATTATGAAAAAAACTAAACTACCACTATAAAAGATATTATGGTATATGGGGTTCCTTATATTGATAATAATGTGGAGCGTCTAAGTGAATTAACAAGAAGTTAGAATTAGATAAAAGTAAAAAGAATATTACACACTACTACACACATTATCCTGGTGCAAAAGATACAGATGGTAGGGAAATAGATTCCGTAGAAAACTTAAATGTGAATGTTCTCAATAAGTTCGATTTAGTATTATGTGGGCATATACACAAACCACAAAGACTATCAAAGAAGGTTTATATGATTGGGAAATAAACTAGGGAGAAATGATAGGGGATGTGAATTGGGATATTGGAAAGATCTATGAAGATTTCTCTGAAGTTTGTAACCCTTTGAAAAATTAAAGTTATCGATGTAGAAAGGGAAGAGGATATTAATGATGATGGCAATTATTATGACAGCCCAAAAACTAGTAACTCAGTTAATACTTAAAAACATAAGATTTAAGCAGGCTTTCTAAAATTTAGCAAAGAGATACCTAAAGAGAAGGTATTAAAGATGAGGTTAAAAACTAAGCCTATTGGTGAAGCGCACAAAAAAGCTAAGTATGTTAGCGATCCTTAAAACAGAGGCAGAAGGATTTTTGTTAATAGAGGCCTGCCTGCTAGTAAAACCAACTGTAATATAACAGGCATTAAATGGGAAGGGAAATAGCTATTCTTGGTATGGGCAATATATGGGAAAAACCTAAAGGGTGTTTCTGAGGTAAATACTTGGAAGCAAGTAAGGCCTAAAGATTAGGGTAACTAAAGGTTAAGTATATTTTCAGAAAGATTCTCATACATATAAGATAGTTAGATGTCAAAAGTATGATGAAGTACTTGAGGATGGTGCTAAAGGTAAAGACAGACTTATCTTCATGAAAGATGGGGATATAGTTGATATCAAAGGGAAGGGGAAGATACAAGATTTTATAAACCGAGAGATAGGTTTGCCATATAACTGTTTATGAAGCTAACCATGTTTGGTAGGGTATAAAAAACTCCTCTTTAGAGCCTAATTGATAAGAAAAGATATTGAAAAGTATTTGAACAAGTTATAAAAACATAACTAAAAGGCATTGCATTACTAAGATAAAAATAATTGATACTCTCAAATAAATGAGGTAGAGCATGAGCTAAATACTAAGAAAGAATTAGAAAACTTTAGGAAAAACTTGATATGAGAGATAGAGAAAAATCCTTCAAGCAAAAAATCAAAGAAGAAAGAAGAGAGTTAAAGCAAGATAGAGAAAAGCTAAACTAAAATAACTAATTTGAAACTTAAAAAACTTAAATAGGATGAAGTAGATGTAACAGATAAAGATTAAAAATGAAACTAATATGATTTGAGGGGTAAGATAAAAGATGCAAAGAATCTATCGAATGTACCACTCAAGAAGGTAATTAAAGAATTAGTAATACAGTTAGAAGAAGGTATAAAAACGTGCGTGCGTGATGTAAATATATATAAAGCGGTATAATTAAATATGATAAAGAATACCAAGAGGCATTAGAAAGGCTAGAAGAACTTAGTAGTGTAAATGATAGGTATAAGAAATTAAAATCAGACTGTGATGATATTAACCTGATATTTAACCTATTGGCGAAAAACTAAACTAAAACTAAGCAAGAAAAACAAAAGGTACTCTTTAAAGTATAAACAAAAACTTAAGGAGATTAGGAAGAATTTACGGAAGGTTGATGAAGACTTTCACAATAAAGAGTTAGAGTTAGAGAATTATAACTGGTTAATTAATGACCCATTGGGTAATAATGGGATTAAAAAACTGCCCTATTTGATTTATGAGTTATAAATAAATGCCTTGATAAGTATTCAGAGGTATTGGGATTTAGGATTGAATTTAATATTGATTTGGGTACTGCTAGAAAAGAATTTGTTACTCTTATTGAAAGAGATGGGCAAATAATTGATTATGATGAAAAGCATGATGGAAAAAGCTTTAGTATGTAATGTTGCAATGGCATTTGCAATGAATGGCTCTTCTTTAAAGGGGGTTAAACAAGCATTTGATGAGGTATTTGAATACCAAGTTGAAATAAACAAGTAGTTAACTAATAGCATACTATTAAGAAGAAAACTAATATGATAAACAGATTGCTATGGTAATAAAATTAAAGTGGAAAATTAAAACCTAGTAGGTAATAATTAACTATAATGGTATATAAAATATATGCTCTATTATATTATGAAACTAAGAATAAAGGGAATGATGAAAAAAGAAAAATTAACTGGGTTTTTAACGAAATGGGTGGGTACTAAATTTGAAAGGAATAGAGGCAGGGGTGGGCTGGCATTAAAAATTCAACCGATTTAAACTGTAACTGATGAAGGCATGTTATAGATGTAAGATATCTGAATGCAAAATTATAAAGAGATTAAGTTTGAGCATCTGCTCTTAGGTAATAAGGGTTGTGATATATTAAAATCCCTAAGGGGCAAAAACCTAAAGGATGCAAAGAGCAAAAAAAATTCATACCTATTATGAGATATAATTATCTTAGAAAGAAGAATTTTTCTTTGTAGTTGGAAAATTTACCTCCCGTATTATATAAAATATTGATAAAAATAATATTATGGTAATGATATGTATTAAAGATAGATGAGATTCTTTATGTATTCATGGCTAGTGATATACTGAAGAATGTAAACTATAAGTTAGTACATAAACAAGCTAAGTTAATTCTTAAAAATTGGTAACCCATGAAGAAGCATACCCCATACTCATATTGTATATTTTACCTTGAAAGGAAGTACTGTGATAAAATAATAAAGAACTAAAGAAAAGGGGTATGAAACAAGCAAATAGAGCAATTATTATGGTAAAGCATATTAAGAAAAACCACAAAGGGTAAGATGGTATTCGAAGAAGTACCAGTATTATTCAATTATGGTTTTATGAGAATCTTCAACTAAATTAGCATTAAAACTATAATAAGTTACGTAGGAATATATAATATAAAACAGTTGCATAATAACCAGACAATACATTAAAGAAAGAAAAAGGTAAGGATTGGCTTATGCAGAAAACTTGATGATTTTTACTAGTGAAGTAACTGTAGTAGAAAAAGTAAAAGGCGATTTAAACGTATGTTAACTAGAGAATAAGAAGTTTTCAGTAGATGATTTAGTCAATGTAAAGCCTGGAGATTACTTAGTATTACGGGGTTATCCTTATGAGGGAGTAGATGCTACAGTATTAGAGGTTGACCATCTTTGTAAAAGAGTAAAAGTTCTTATATACCCTGAAATGGGAAGAATGGAAGTATGGTTGCACCTTTTGCTACGTTATCTATAGTGTATATTTAAGCCATAATTCAGATAAAACTTTATAACTAATTCCCAAGGGGAATATATTCTAATAGATAACCAATGAAGCAATTGATAGTATAATGAGATACAGGAGAATTTAATGTTATGAAGCTTGAAAACTAACTAAAAACCTAGGTTGTTTGGTGATAAAAACTGCTATCATTATTATTAACTAAGAAAGTAAAAAGCCCATGGGAAGCTGGTGAAATTTTAAAGTTGCCCTCATTTAAATATCTTGAAGCCAGGGCAGTAGAAATTACTAGAAGCTATTCCCTCAGTTTTTTTTTTGAAACTTCCTATTTTTTAACAGATTATGTGAGAGGAATTTCCAAGATTATATGGAGGGATGTTTAGAGAAACGATTAAAAGAGAAAAAGCAAAAACTATTTAGGAGGCTAATAGTAACTAAAGGTAAAACTAAAAATAGAGAGAAAATAAGAAGAGGTTAAAGGATTTGTTGATGAATGGGGCCTAGATAACTAAGATTAATTATGAATTTGATAGGTGGAATAAACTTAGAATAACTTAAAGGATACTACTATCCTCCCTGCATTTAAAAGCAGTGAATAAGAAGGATAAGATATATATAAGTATATATAATAGAGTAATAGATTGGATGCATATAAAATAGGAAAGGTTTAGGTATAAAAAAAAACAGGAAGAAAAGTATTGGGTAAGCTTTGTGCCCCTGAGGGCTATATAACTGATGGTTATATTGTTAATAGTAAAACCTTTGGATGAAGTAGTAGATGAATTTGGTAGATTTATGTATGTATTTAAAAACTAAAGATGATGTGATAATACTTTGGTTTTATGGTATAAGTTATGATTAAAAAACCAGAGCCCTGTTAAAAACTGGGTAAAATCCCTAAAAACAGGTAACCCGTTAACTGTGTGGAAAAAGCAGTAAAACTATAATAAGTGAGCTGCCTCAAATTATATTAAGAAATTGGATATGAAACTTATACTTCCTCTTAGAGAAAGCATAAAAAACTAAGCCAACTCTTCTTGAAATGAGCAAAAACCTCGGATTTTTATAAAAATAAATAGAGAAATAAGATAAGATTAAATTATTTATTCTTATATTTGCAAAGAAAATAAATGAATATTTAAAAATATTGATGATATGGCAAAAAAGTAGAAAAAAATGAAAAAAATAAAGGAGAAATAAATTTACCAGTGGCTCCCTGGGAGGCCTATAGAATATAAGGATTTAAAGAGAAAACTGCCATATTAGGGATGCCCCCCCCCCTGATGTGTTCCCTTTGGGGTATTTGAACAATTGCATATATATATGTATAGAAAAAAAAACCGATAAATCGTTAATTGATAAATATGACGATTGGATGGATAAGCAATTAGAAAATATTGGGTATTGAATGAATTCATTAAAAAGTCGATTAAAGAAACTGGGTTTTGGAGAAGAAGGGAAAATGGGCAAGAAGAAACAAAGCAGTTCTAAGGATAAAAAAGAAAAAGCCAACAAAGAGAGGATGAATTTAAGCCTATAAGGGTACAAAAAAGCCTGTGTATTAATTAAACTACAAAAGGTTTTGAAACAGTAGAGTTATTCGGAGAATGAAAAAGAAATTCCCCGAAGCAAATGAGAAATCTATCAATCTTTGGTATAGAATGGCAAGAGGAATATAAATGGTAAAAACTAAAAAGGGAAATGCTGCTGAATTCATAACAACAGATAGGTATTATATATGGACTTGGAGAGTGAATAGCCAATAATAAGATTGTTAACTGAAAGAAATTATATAGGAAGCACTAAAAACTGGTATAACCCAACTAACTAAACCTAAGTAAAGGTTACCTTAGTTTATCTTTATGGTGTAGATGTTCTTCAATATATCCATATAATATCTGGGAGGAAACTTATAAAACAAGGCATTAGAGAATTATCCGATATGAATGGTAAACTTCTTAAAAAGGGTAGTACTAAATTCTGGTTTAAGGGTAAATTCGTAAAAGCAAGGAAGTTCATAATGCCCGATGAATATCACATAGATAAACACCGACGAAGAAGATTTTAATTTTAAATACGTGAAGTCTTTAAACTAAAGGAAAAAGGAATTAATGAAGGTAACTAACCAAAAACTATGAATGACTTAGAGGCATATAAGTATAGCAAGGCAAAAGAGATTTCGCCAACCTAACTTAGGATTTACTGCTAAGTAGAGGAGGGAAACATAAATTATCTGTTATTCCTGTATCCATTGGTAAGTTATTAAACTTTATATTTAAGAAGAAGATGAGCACTAATACAAAGGTAACTATTTATTAAAGCAGCAAAGGGATATAACTTGAAATATTGATGAGGCATAACAAATTTTTAGGGTATTTAACTAAAGAAGGTTTATTAAAGCCCTCTATTATTTAGGGTTTGTTATTAGAAGTATTAAAACAGAAGGTATATATATATAATGGCTTAAATAGGATGATAGAAAATAAAATATGGAATTTAACTTAATTGATTATAATAAACTATAAAAACTTTAATGATAAAAGGGAAAATAAATATAATGAAGTATTTGGGAAGGTGGGTATTAGGATAAACTAAAATTAAATATAGCAATGAATAATAACGAAAGGTTTTAAAAATAACAACATCATTTAACAAAACCATTTGCAGGTAAAGTTTAAGATAATTACCTAGGTGGCAGGAAACCTCAGGCAATACTTTAGTGAATAATTAGGGAATTAAAAAAGGAGGATGAGATAAAAACAATTAATAAAAGTAAGAGGTAATTGAAAAAAATACAAGGATATAAATAAAAATATGGTGCAAAACTTATAAAAAGTGGATATAAATAAATTATTAACGAGATTGCAACCCTCAGTATTGCTGCCAAAAGGTACCTAATATCATGCTTTCTGCCGATGACGGAACCTTTTCGATTCAAGAAAGAAGAGGGAAAGAAGAAGAGGAATCGGAGGGATGGATGATGATGACGATGATGATGATGATGATGATGATGATGATGTAAGCAGGGTGAAACATCATTGCAATAACATTTAATAAGGTAAATGAAACGGTTTATGCTGTGAAAACAGGAAGTATAGGGAGTAGTAGTTAATAGTTTTGGTTAACTGAGAGGGGTAAAATGACCTTCTTTCAGTTAACTGATTGGGCAACCTACTGTAAAATAAGAAGGGCTTTATAGGTTATTTGTTCTCCGAAAAACAAGAAGGACAAAGGTAATTTTTTCCACTAAAAAAGATGGTAAGTTTAACGAAGATAAAAATTAAAGCCCCTAAATAGATATGAAAGAAAAACCATAATATAATAAATGAGGCAAGAGAAATATAGAGAAAGAAAACTAAGGAAGTAACTAAATAAGTAATGCAAAAAACTAAATGGAAAAAAGAACTTAAGATTATTGGTGGGGAAAATAATAAAACTAGGGAATTAGATTGTGTTTATAACCAAAAAGGTAAACCTAGTAAAAAGGCAAGAAGGCGAATAATAATATAAACAAGGTAATTGCCCTAAAAAGAAAACTATATAACAAAGGGAATACCTGAATAAAAAAACCATAGAATATATTGTTAATAATTTAATTTTATAAAAAACAAAGGGAATATGAATAAAAAAAAACATATTGAGCTTTAAATTTTATAAGGAGCAACAAAACAAAGAAGAGGTAGAAGATATAACAACTGGGCAGTTTTAAAACAATGCAGTTTAGAAATAGAAATTAAAAAATAACCCAAATTAGGAAGGTATAAACTATGGTATTATGTAAATAGGAAATTAGTATTAACAATATAAATGAAAATAAACTAAGAAAAACTTAGAAAAGAAGAGTAAATGAACTAAAGAGTGAACTACAAAAATAAGAAAACTTTGGATAACAACATAAAAGTTGGAGCCAATAAGAGTTGGGTAAAAAGTTGAAACATGGTAAAAGGTTATGAACTTGTAAAAAAGGTTGTGAAACAATAGCAAAAATAAGGGAAAGAGGCAAAAGTTAATTCTTCTTCAATGATGAAACTAGAAATTGGTAAAAACTGGGAAAAAGAGAAGAAAAAAACTGAGAAGAAGAAACTAACAAAGAGAAAAAGGAAAAGAAATAAGCTGAGGTAGAACAGCTACCAAATATGATATCCTCATCGACGGCGGAAATGAACAACTGAGAAGAAAAAAACCCGTATGGAGCAAAAGAAAAACAACAGGTAAAAATAAAGGAGGAAAAGGAAACTAAGAAAAAGAAGGAAGAAAGGTAAAAAAGAGAAAGCAACTTGATAAGAAAGATAAGAAAATAAAACAAGAAGAAAAAAAAAAATAAAGAAGAAGATTAATAAGAGCGACACAACACAAATATCATATTTTGAGTATTCGTTAATAATGGTAGAAGAAAACCAGCAATATAAAAATTGTTAGAAATACATTTTCCCTAATTAAGTGAAAATGGAGCTTAAGAAGTATATAAAAAAAAAACAGAAATACTATTAGAGAATGGTACCTTATAGATAGGTTGGTAGATGTATAATATTGAGATGAATCAAATTTAAAGGGCAACATAACATTCATAAGGTAGAAGTAAACTCTAACTAATAAGCCAAGATATTGATAAACAAAGAATAATAGATAGGTTGCCCTGGTTGGCATCTTTAAGGCACCTAATGTTGGCAGAGGAAGAGCCTAAAATTTAACTAAGGAATTGGAATCACCAAGGGAGGATATTCTTGCAGATGTAGAGAAAATGATTGAAGAGGGTAAAACCAACAAGATATCATTAAATATAGGGGATTGGGATTTGTATTTATATAACTGAAGATTTTTTTTATTTCCTGGTTTGAGTTTAATAAAAGATGTGGGAGAAGCAAGCAAGCAACAAAGCAATATAAAATTAATCTGGATGGCAAGATGTATCAAACGTGCCAAAGATCCAAAGGCCGATAAATTCGACCCAATGATCGTCTTTGGTTTTAGTATCCTTAATGGACCATCAAAAAAGATTATCCCCTATCTCTATAAGGAAAGGAAGAAACCATTTAAAATAAGGTTGGTAAAAACGTAATCTCCTTCTCTCAGGCAGAATTACTAAAACAAGGTATATGTTAGCCAGAAAGGATTAAAGTTCTACTGAACAGGAGGCTGGTAACTAAATTCGAAAGAAAACTCTAAATTACCTAAGATGGGTAAACGATAACTATATTCAAATTCATAAAGGAAAGATGGAAGAAAGCCAAATAAAACTTCTTCGTATTTATTAAAAGAGTATTTTATATAAAATAATTTTAGTATATTTGCATAAAGAAAATTTAATTATGGGCAGGAAAGCTTAAAAAAAAGCTCAATAAAAAAATAACTGGTATTAGGTGAATATAAAACTAATAAAGAGGGCGTTAAAAATGGAAATGATATTGTAAAACAATAAAAAACTGGGTGAGGATGAGCGAAATAATTGAGCACTAGATGAGCACATTGAATTATACGTGGAAATGAGAATAACTAACTGATTAAATATGCTAAGTGAATACCAAATGCTGGTATGCTCTCACATATTATTCAGAATGGAAGATGAATGGTACTCTTTAATTGGGGTAACAGTGACAGGCAATATTAAAGGGCAAATAAATTTACTTCAAACTACTTTTAAAATTTTAAATATATAGACATGGAAAGAAACGAATAACAGAATAGTAGAAATGAGCACTGGGTTGAAATGATTACGAAAATAATATTGAGGGATATGGGTATGACTCAAAGAAACAACAACTTTGGGTTGCTTTTAAGGGAAATAGGGTATATCGATATGATAAGGTACCTTACGAGGTTTGCAATGAATACACCAAGCAGAATCAAAAGGTAAATACTTGGCAAAGAATATCAAAGATAAGTTTAAAACTATTTGGGTATGGGTAAAATGAAACTAAGGGTTTATTAAAATAAACTAAGGGGTTTATTAATTAACCATAGGAGCAATGCATTACTTTTACTAGATAAAGGGAATTAAAGTAAGAATAATGTATAAATATGGGGAAATGAGCATTGATCCCAGAAAATCCCTATAAGATTGAAAGCCTGGATAATGCAATATGAAGTTTAGATTGGGTGAAAACATTATATATGCTGAGGAATTTACTAAACAGGTAATGAGCTAACTAAAACTATGAACTCAATAAAAAAACTGAAGAAGATGTAGGGTAATAATACTTTCTAAGATAAATATGATAAATATAATGAGGATTAGCAGATTAATAAATGAGCCAGAGAGGGCGAATTATTACTCTAAATAAATGATTAAACTAGGCAAATAGAAAAATAATATAGAAATATTTTTTGTATTAAATATATTATTCTTATATTTGCATGAGAAAAAAAAAATAAACTTTATTTTATTAACAATTTTAATATAGACGTTATGAAAAGAATGAAAACAAGGTTAACTAAACTTCGTTGCAAGGCTAAGGTTAACACTGAAAACTGAAGGGTAAAAATTAAGAATAACTAAAAAACCCCTAAAAAAGTAAAAGCTAAAAAAAAAGGACTAATTTTTTGGTAAAAGTAAATAACAAACTAATTAACATTCATAAATTCTAAAATTAAAAATTAAGAATAGTTTACGATTGGTATATCAATCCCAATAACAGAATTTCTTTTTAAAACTTCTATACATCTTTATTAACTTTATTTGCTTTTAGGTCAACTCGATAATATATCCGATTACATTAACAATAACAAAAATGGAAAACGCAAAAAGAAACGAACCAGAAAAGTATAATGTGCTTTACCTCAAAGGTAAGTATCAGTACAAATCAAAATATCCTCAGATTGATGCTAAACACAAAATTGTTTATGCAGGTCCAGTAGAACCTATGGCACCTATTTGGGATAATCTATCTGACATACTTCGGAAGTCAGAAAGAATTTGTACTGAATCTCGTAGAGAATTAAAGAAGTTAGAGGAACGTTCACAGAACCAATTCTACTTCAAGAAAAATGGTATCACTCACATAATCATATACAGATGTTTGGGACAATAGTAAAAGACCTATATATAGGTAAATCGAAACTGATACCCAAAGTGTATTAAAGAGAATTAACCAAAAAACCAACACCTGGTAATGGATGTGTTAACTTCTTGGGGTTTTAACTGGTAATATGCCAGATTATGGTACCTATGGTAATTTACTCACTACTGGTGAATTTGAAATAAATATGATGTAAGCATAGAAACTTTTTATGTTGAGGCATGAAAGGGGCAATACCAGTAATTTTAGTTAGAAGGGTTTTGTTAATTCCCTCTTTATGAGGATGATATAAGGGGATATTTATTTCAGATAACTGATGAACATCCCAAGTTAATAATCACAAAGTAAAGTTATATGGAAGCAATAGATTATGTCAAACTATTTAAACTCGACCAAGAGAACTATGATTTTAAAAGGGAAGAGTTTATATCCGAATTAGGTAAAGATTTTCTAGATTATTAGCCAAAACACCACTATAGGTATAAATCCAAAGTACGGATATATCTATTATTATCGGTTTAAGGAAATAATAAAGAATTTCGAAACTAAATTCTGGGCAATTTCGAAACTTAAGGTAGGGGAACCATTTACTCAGAAATTATGGAATGCCTTTTTGCTGGGTAGCCCTCTGAGGGAAAAATTATTTGAGGGTACAAAATTAATGAAAACTTAAAGGGATTATAAAAAATGACCAAAAACTAATAAACCCTTAAAGACAAAAAAACCCCTAAAAGGTAAAATATGGCAAAAGAGATCCTAGACCTTGATGGCAATAAATTTAGGTAGGAGATTATAAAACTTAATACCAAAATAATAACTGGGAAGGTAATTTGATATTACTACAGGGACTTAATCTCTGGTGAACCTTTATTTATCAGTGAATAAGAAAAAGTATAGGGGATATTTCTATAACCTATCTTTGAATTTGTATGTAAGATATGATTTAGAGTATAGAGGTTATGATGAAAGTTCCGATATCCGAAAATCTCATTTGTATGTCAGAAAAAGAAAGTAAGATAGTAAGGTTCCCAAGACCCATGGGAACCACAGCTATGGCATTAGAATATCAAAAGAATCCTGATGATAGTCTTTTGATGAAGATACATAATTACATTATCAATCAATGGCTGATGGGTAATGGTGTATTATGTGGTATTACCTATGATATTAATACCTTCTCATATCGTATGGGCATAGATATTAATTACATACGTGTATTTATGAGGGATAGGCTATTAAGCTCTAGAATATGGGATAAAGATAAGGCAGAAGATTTATTGCAAGCTTTAATGGGAGAACAACTAGCATGGGCCTTGGAAGATCGTATGGAGATAGCCCATCAGGTTAACTTATCTTGAGAGGCCTCTCAGGGTGGAAAATATGCTAGCCACACCCTGAATTAGGAAAAGCGACAAATTAAAACTTGAATCTTCTACTTCACTTCAATCAATTGTACGTAATCTTACTGGAGGGAGTACTACTAATATATTTGCTCAATTTAATCAACAGAACAATGGGCCTAACAAAAAAATGCTTCTACACAGTTGAAACCATTAAATTGTATTGGAATCCCAAAGGGTAATGGATAAAAAGAAAGAAGGAAAACTAAAACTGTTAGGTAGATGTAATTATATGGTTTAACAGAAGTTGTTGTTAACTAAAAGCAGAGGTAGATAGCCAGTAAGGAGGAGGCTAAACAGACAAAACCAATAATGCAAATACTGGATGAGCTATAAAGGGGCAATAAACCATTTTAAAAGAAACTCATAATTGAGAGAAATAGAGATGAATATAGACCCAGATGAAGAAAAACTAAGAGTTATATATATGAAAACAAGGGAAGAAGAAAAAAGAAGATAAATTATTTGCATAATTGAAATAGTAAACTTCATAGTTATATCAGGATATTGCATATTTAAAAAGAAAGAATTATATTTGCATATCAATTTTAATATAGACAAAAATATGAAAAAACCCAGGCAGTAATGGCATACCCCTTTGTAGGAAAGATTTTAAACCAAGAGGGAAACTAAGCCCTGGAGGAGTTATATTAGTACTCTGACCCTATTAAAATAAGGATGTTTGATGAGCCTTGCTTAGTGGATGCTTTTTTTGTTTAAATAATAATAATGAGTATAACCATGGCTTAGCCTAATTTCTAAGGAGAAGTAGTAAACAAATCGGTTATATGCCAATAGCAGTTTTATACCTCTACTAGTTAATAATGAGGAAATCGGGTATTCGATAAAATCTATATTTTGGCTTCTAGAAAATACCAAAACACACTATAGGAAAAACTGGCCTTCCCTAAAACTAAGATGACCACCAAACAAGCTTCCCAATCACTTTAAAAATGACGATATGGAAAATAAATGAAAAGTTTATCACCACCAAGAAATTAAGTTTCACCAAAGGTGTAGAGGTAGAATTTATTAAATTGCAACTCATTAGAGACTAAAAGTGATGAAGATATTATTAAAAAAAAAACTCAATTACCTATCCCTGGAATATTCACTTGCCCATGCAGAAATGTTGCCTAAACACTAAATAGATAATAAAACAATCTAATCCAATAAAACCCTATAAAACTTTACCAAAAAAAACTATGGGTATTCTAATATCCTGATTGTATGGACTCTAAATAGGTTTAGGATATGATTACAATGAAAAACTAAGTAGAGGATATAAAAGATGAATGGTTATATAACAGAGCCAAGGAATAATTGGGTACCTAAAGATTTAATAACACTAAGAAGGGCATGCTGGGAAGGTTTTGATATTAAAACAATATGATGAGTTTAGTACTATTTAATGTTTCTTGCGTAGGATGTGAATGGTTAGATGAATATTATGGTATAGGGTAGTAGAAGCAAAAACCATTAACTGAGAATAAACAAGATGTTGAGAAAATAGCGAGGGTTAACCACCTCTCTCTTAAGCCTAGGAGTTATAGAGGTATTAAACTAACTAAAAATAAAAGCAAAAACCATATGAAGTATTTGAAAAGAAAGAAAGGTGGGCTAATGAGCAGAAACTACAGAAACTATGGAGGTTGGTATGAAATATATTTAACTTAAACTAATTGCCTATAATGGTGAAAGGCATTCTTCTTCTAACCCCCATAATCTGATCTAACTCTAAAAATAAATTGAATATATTTTTCTATAAAAATAAAAATGCTTATATTTGCATATCAATTTTTAAAATAGACAAAAATATGCGAAAGCTCAATACAACAGCAAGGCAGGCGAAACTAAACTAAGGTAGTTACAATTTATAGTAAAAGAAGCCCTATGATAACTAACTATTGTTCCATTTTGAGCCCGGATAAACTCTTTTGATAACTAGCCTATGGGGGCGGTAGCGCCTCTTTGCAGTTATCCATGAATTGAATTTGGCTTGATAGCGATGGGAAGTTATAGCCAGCCAATAGCTGATACAAGCTGCTTAGTTTTAAAACAATTTCTCCAATGGTGGCCAAGTATAACGTTAGTATTGGTTAACTCGGGAGATGAAATTCCAGCAGGCAGCTTCTGCTGGTGGTGGTGGATAGCCGATATTTTTTAACCAATAACTATATAGAGAGCAACATGGAAAGACCATTCTAAAAATGATTTGGAAACGAGGCAAGAAATACCCAGGCTCTTTAGCAGGAGTACCCCTAGATTGGTTTACAACTAATATAAGAAAAATAACGGAAGGAGAATACTTAAATAGCTAAATGGTGTATCTTCATAACGATGAAGCTGCTTATAACAAAAAATTATACCCTCCTAAGGTGAACTTTACTGGGCGTCCCCTAAAGAGAAATTAAATAAAAAAGCCAAAGGAAGCCCATTGTTATCGATGAATTATATTAAGCAAGCCCTAGGAGGCGACTCAAAAGCCCCTCTATATTTATAAAAATAAAAGTAATTATAGAAACAAGTTTAGAAATAATTTTGTATATTTGCAGTGAGAAATATTTCTCAAATAATTTTAATATAGACACGTTATGAAAGTATTTATATTGGCATTAATTTTTTGTCCCTAGGGCTTAATTTTTGTGATTTGGGGGTAACACTAAATTAACTAAACCATTGGTTATATATATATTAGTTATAGGTAAGGAAGGTAAATGGCAATCTCCATTAATGGCCCCTGGGGATTTTAGAGGGATAAAGGCAGCCTAAACACCAAACCTGGGTAACTTCCTAAGGCATTGGGGTTTGTGCATATATAATATATTATTTTTTATATTTGCATTGTAATAATAACATTTTAAATAATAAACGTATGAAATTAGATGAATTACAAACCCGATTAACCCATCTCCTTTATTTCTCTCCAATGGGCTCTAGAATCATTCAAAATTTTTACTAAAGGTTTTTATCGGTATTTTACCCAAATCAAACCTGGGTAATTTCTCTTACCAAATCAAGGCTATGATAAACCTCTAATAGAATACACTACCTGGGACGAAGAGAAGGATGGTCCTATACCAGGTATCAAACTTTTTCACATCTCAATATATTCCTAACGAGGGAATATTGTAATACTAATCTTATAATACTTATTACAATGGAAACTAATTTCGAATACCTAATTCAAATCAAACCTCATCCCCTCATTAGCTTAATTTAAATTTAACAACAAATCAATAACTTTATTTATCCCAGGTTTTACATACTTCTTCTTTTATATATGCCTATACTGGTTAAAAATTAAGTGCAAAAATTAAGTCCTTTTTAGGGTGCAATAAATTTTTTGAATTTATAGATTTTTCACAAAAATAATTTTGAAAATAAAAATATTCATTTTCTCAAAAATTTTCTTGAAAATGTTTGTATATTAAAATAAAGTCCGTATCTTTGCAATGTGAGAAAAACAAAAGATATTTGAAAGATTTTATTTAAAACTTTTTAAGAAAATAATTTTCTAAAAATTTTGTAGATTAAAAAATAATTCTTATATTTGCAATACAGAAACGAAATAAATAATACCTTATTAAGATAGTTTAAAAAGTCTTGAAAGTCTATTTGAAAAGGTAATAAAAATAATAAATAATAAAACTTTCAAGCAATTTAATTATGAAAAATCAAATTAACAAAGTGAATGTAGAAAAAGCAAGTGCAAACAGTAAAGCAAATAGTTTAATTGCTTTAGACGTTCTTAAATCTGTAAAAGAAAAGAATGCAGGACTTTTCAAAACATCTTTAGGAACGAAAACAGAAATTTACAAAAAAGATTTATTTGAGGGTGCAAACGAAAAGCAAATAAAATCTTTGAAAACGTAAAAAGTTTAGAAATGTTACTTTCAATTTTCTTTCAACTATTGCAACAAATGCAGATAAAAAACTAATTGACGGATTTATAGACTTTTATAAACAAGTCTATGTTATAAATGATTTTTCTTTTTCTTCAATTGCAAGCGAAAATACAAAAGAAGAAAAGAAAGAGATATTAATAAAAGGGCTTGAGATTGTAAAAAAATCAATCAAATAAAGTATTAATCAGATAGGGAATAAATTTATTCCCTATCATAAAAATAAAATTATTATGTTATTATTTGGTTTGTTTATTATTTTATTAGTAGTTTTTGTTAGTGCTTTATTTGTAGTTTATATTCTTTTAAAATCAAATCATAGAATAATATCTACTATTATTGACGTGCAAACCTTTCAATTAATTAATATAGAGCAATTTCTATTACTTGAACAAATAAGCATGAAATATTTAAATGAAGTTGAATATACAATTTATAAAAAATTTTCTTTTAAAACTTTTTTATTATACTTATGTTATTGTTTAAACGAACAATTTGAAGAAAATTTAAACAATCATTTAGTAGATAATTAAGAAAGCGCAAAGGGACAAATAAAATTTTGTCCCTTACTTTTTATTTTCAAATGGTTGGAGATGGTTGACAGACCACCAGGCCAGATGATAGGCGGTAACCAGAGCTTTGTGTAAGGCACCAACTGAACCCCTGGATTCCCCACCTAAAGGAAAGGGCTAGTTGGAAATGAATAACTAAGAAATAAAGTAAACTGTATATAACTGGAAATGGTGATAACTAGGATATTGGGGGTGGATATAGGCTGAGGGTAAACCAGGTGGGAGGCATAACCCAACCTAAAAAGCATATGTATTATGGGAAAATAGGGATACATAAATTGGGGAGATAACTAAAGATCTTCTTGTTAATTTAATAGTGGAAGCTGAGAGAATGGCAATAACAGCTAAATGCCAATTTAAGTATGTAAATGACAAATTGTTGGGTTATTACTGTTTGGTTTATTCTGCTAGCAGTGATGTGATAACTATAACTCCAGTAGGTTTAAACTAAAAATACCCATTAGATTTGAATTTTTTTTTTTTGGGTAATTTAAAAACAATAACTCTTATTGAATAATACTAATTATAAAAGCAATTATTCAAATAATATGGAAACCATTTATATGCAAGTAGAAATGGCATGAATGGATATAAACTGAGGGGCCCAGCAGGTGGATGGTAAGAATATGTATTAACTTTTAGGATGGATGTTCTTCAATTTCATCTTTTTTTTAATTTCTTCTCTAAGAACTCTTATTTAAAAAATATACAAGGTAAGAATAACGAGGAAGATTGTTAGAAACAACTGGGGCTTAGAGTAGGAGTTTAGTTTTACCTTGCCTTGCATTGATAATTCAGCATAGTAACCATCTCTTAAAAGTATATCAGTAATTTGTATTTTGGGTTTTGATTAATGGATAAATTGGAAATAGAGGTAATAACTACTTATTATTAATAGATAGAATAAGAGTGTATTTTAAAAGTATAGGGTAAAATAAGCCAAGTGTGTATATGCAACAGAATAGCTATGCTGAAAATAAGCATAGGTAAATAAAATCTACTTTTAGTATTTTGGATATTTTGATTTTAATAAGTAAATGAGGAATTTTTTATGATATGAATAGAATAAGAGAGTGTATTTTGTGAGTATAGGGTAAATAGCCCAAGCAAAGCCAAAAATAACCCGTGAATGGCAAGCTCTTAAATAAATTATTAATAATGTAGTAGTACCGTGTTACTGAAGTATTTGTTAATAGCCTTGGTAAAACCCAAAGGCCACCCGCCACTGTAACGCCTAATTCAGCAAAGTAATTATGTTTTCTTGGTGAGAAAAAAGGCCCATATATGCAAGGAAATAACTACTTTTCATTAACTTTTGGTGGCCTCTTTTAACCATAGCCTGGATATATTAAAGGTTATTTGATTAAATACTGATGAAACTGAGCATTGCTGAGCCAACACAGCCCAAGATTAATTCTTAAAACTTCCCTCAATGATGGGTACCAGATAAGGTGAAAAAAACTCTTTAAGCTTTTTGATTTCTTTCTTTTCTTTTTTCATATCTTTATTTATTAAGAATTTTTCTTTATGCAAATATACGAAATTATTTCTTATTTATTGCATTATCAATCATATTTTTAATAAATTCATAGGCATTGCCTCGGTAATCTTCTAGCATTTTGTATTCCTGTGGAGATAGAATTACTCCGTTTACTTTAAAAAGCTTTCTTAGATGTTCTGGTATAGTGCCTTGGTGAGCGATGTTATTATAATGGATGATGAAAGTTTTCTTGATCTTCCTCATAATAAACTAGGTGTTTAACTGGTTGGAGTTTAGTTTGGTAAAATAACCAGCAAAAATGAGGGCATGTATTAAAATATTTGGGAATTTTGGTTAACTTCAGTGAGAATAGCCCTGGGTAATTAACCGCAATTTTTTTTCAAAATACTTTATATAAAACTAATGATTAGAATTAAAAAAAGCATGAAAAACTTAAATTTGTTTTTATAACCATAAGTTGAGGATTTCGAGTTTATAAATCCCCTAAATTGTGGGCTTTTCTCCTCTTTTTAATTATATTCATTTTTTTACATATAAAAGAAATATTGCAAAATTTTTTATAAGTTATATATGATAATAGATTTTTGAAGAAGCTAAAAGCAAAATTAAAAAACCCCTAGTTATTTGGAAAAGTATAATAAAGGTATTTAACTTAGTTAAATATATAAATTGAAAAGTTTAGAAATGAAAAGTTAAGGGTATTGGGGTGTGTAAGTTGCTGGGAAGGGTGCTGCTTCTATTTTAAGCAGGGAAAATTTAACTAGGGAATATAGAAATAAGAGGGTTTTTTCTTAAATTGAGGGTAATGGAAGTTAAATTTTGGTGATATAACCCATTATAAAAGCTTTGTTTACAGAGTTGATGAGAAAGTAGATATAATTATTTAAAGTTGGAATCTGCCAATAATGTGTTTTGTAAAATGGGAAAGTAAAAAGGCAATGATGGGCAGTTTTGAAAAGATAATACAATAATGATAAAGCCTAGTTATTTGGAAGATAATGCAAAACCCATTTAACCTAGTTAAATATTTCTTATAGAAAAGAAATGAAAAGAGGGGTATTGGGGGTTGGTTTCCCAAAATTTTTTACTTTTAGGGAAAATTTAGCTAGGGAATATAGAAATAAGAGGAGTTTTTATTAAATTAGTATGGTAATGGAGTTAAATTTTGGTGATATAATTACATGTTTTGTTTAGAGTTGATGAGAAAGTAGATATAGTATATAAGCCAGTTTGCTTCCTGAAGAAACTAGCTAAAGTAAAAATTTGGGCAGCCCAAAAAGATAGCCCCTAACCTAGTAATTTAAATAACTAGTATAAAAACTAAGATATTTCTTATAGAAAGCCTAACAAAACTCTACTTCCCAAAATTTTTTTTGAGGAAAGCCTTTAAGCTATAAAACTTTTTTTTACTGGTGAATTTTTGATTTGGAAATTAGATGCCCTAGGAAGCGTTTGGTGATTGGGTACAAAAGCCCAGTAGAAATAACAGATTTTGTGGTAAATTTAGTGCCAACAGTTTAAGTAAAGATGATAAATACTTGGATTGGTAAGCTAAAAAACTGCCTGAGTAACTAGAAAAGACATCGACTTGGGTTAGAGATTTAAGATGAAAGAAATGGCCTATCAAAAACTTTGCGGCAAAAGATGAGTATCTCCCGGGAGTATATCGATTGGGTATGATAAAACCTCCACTAACCTAAAGAGCCCTGCAGATAGGCAATTTAAAGCCAGATGGTTATCCTTTGGGGGTTGAGGATTTTTAAGGCAGCCATAAGGATTAAAAAATTAGAATTTAACACTACATGAAAACAGAATTTAACCCCCTGAAAGGATTTTGGGATACTCATTGTTGAAACAAACTTGGGCAAGATAACATACTGAGTATGAAGCTGGTTTTATGAAGTAGGATTGTAGTTGCCCCAAGAAAGGGGTAATTCAAAAAACTGAAACTAAATTGAAACTTTTTGAAATTAAGTTTTTCTTTTTTTTTTCTTTTTTGGGAAAATTAATTTCCCTGGTGAAAACTATAATATAAATATGAAGGGAAAGGTTGTTGAGGAAAAGCAGGAGAAGGTGAGTAAGGGGTTTAAAGAAGCGAAATTAACCATGAAAGAATTTAAAGATAACCTTTTTGCCAACTTGCTTTAGGATTTACTATTTACCTTTGCTTCAGGAATTACAAACTTTCTCGAGAAGTTAATTCCCTGGAACTAGCGGTCAATGAAATCCCAGATACAGTATACAAAGACAAAAAACCTTTAAAAACAGAGGAAAGACCTAAAAAGAGGTAAGCCAGGTAAAATAGTTTTAGCGATAATAGTTGCTGATAATGGGCGAATAATTACCCCTGATTCCCAACTAGCTAAGGCAATGAAGCCAGTAAGCAAGATTACTGGTTAAATTGTTTTGAAGAAAGATAAGTTGAATTTGAGTTTATTAATGCTGAAATGGAAGCATATTACTAAAACTGTTAAAATTGAATATAGATAAAGCTTCTCTAAACTGGTATGAAGGTCAATTAACTGGAAGAAAGTTGCAAGGTTATTGACTATTTATAACGTTTTGGCAAATGGTAAGTACCCCAACATTACCAGTATGGGAGGCTGGTGCCCAGCAAACTAAGAGATTTAATTACAGGAGTGAGTAATAACTTGAAGGTAAGGCCCTGGGATGAGCAATTTAAATAATATATAAACACAGATATGGCAAAAACTACCTCAGAAACTAGAAGCTTCTTTAAACTGAAGAGTTGCCAAGCCTCAAGGTTGGCAATGGAGTGTTTTACTGTACCCCTGTTGTGAGTAACCCAGTAAGGGGAAGGTAGGTTGAAACTTCTTCATTTAAAATAGGTTTTGTAATTTTGTGCTAACGATTATGCCATCCCCTCGAGCCCATTGTGACGGGAATTGTGAAACTTATTTATGTATTTCTTGCTGGTTGTGATGTAACCTTAAGCCAAAGATAGCATACTTGCCAAAAAGCTCTTTAAGAGGTGACAGAAGATTGGGATTATGTAGAATACATGGTAACACCACTTCATAGCCAATAGTGAAATGGAGAATAGATTTCTTTCTTGATAGAATTTGATAATGGGTATTGTTGAATCAATGGCTCCTGAAAAGCCAGTGATTGGAGACTACTTTTGGTGAGTGGCGAGGCGGCAGTAGTTGGGTAGAGCTATCTAAATTTGAAAGCTTCTTTATCCCCCAGCTGGTGGAGCTAACCATTTGTAGTCACTACTATGGAGTTGGTAAGCACTTGCCATCCAAGCAGGGTAGATGTCATTTGAGCTGGAGGTATACCAACCATTGATTATAACTGGCAGATGCATGCAGGCGAGATATAGGGGTGGTATAAGCAAATGCCTCTTTGGGTGCAAAAAGCAGCGCTTTGCTAGAAATGAAGCAGTGAACTAGCCGCCAGGTAATGCTAGCCTGATTTGACGTGATGGTGAAAAACTATGAAAACTCTTGCCAGTGATTGCCAGTAGCCAAAGAAAGATTAATGAGTATAACGAGGCAATTATTAGTAGACCTGATAAAGAATATGGCCCGGCCAATTAACTGACGTTGCAAGCTATTAAGCTTCTGACTACTCTTCATTTACTTGTATGGATAAGCTAGGAGAAGAACAAGTAGTATATAAGGGAAGAATGGCAGTAGGGCTGTAACTGATTGGCTGTTGATAACTGGAAGTTGTTTAAACCCTGGGCAATAGAGGCCCAATGACGTTGGTTTTCCAATGGCTCTTTCAGAAAGCACAAAGAAGCTACCCCTAAATGCCCCACTACTAACAGAAGATGCTAAAGAAAAAAGGTAAAAGTAGACCTGAAATGGATAAATCCCCTGGTTGGTTAACCACCCAAAAGAATCGTTCAGTGATAATAGAAAACTTAGAAGAAGATATTCGATTAGATCGCGTAACCATTAAGGACCCATTCTTTGTACAAGAAGCTTGTAACAAATACCTTGTTGATGGTTGCAGGTAGACCTGTTGCAGTATGGGGTAGGCTTGTAGAAGTATTGGAAGCCCATGACAATAGGCCTTGAAGGAGATGTATGTCGATGGAAAAGCAATGGCACCTAAAGGAAAGGAAAAAAACTAACTTTATTAATAACAAGATGAAAAGTAACCAATTTTAGTTGGGGTTGGGGACGTAAGAAGAACCCCCCAGAATGGTAGCCCTAATAAAGGGGAAACCCTAACCATCGATTACTAATGGTGGGGTTTAGTTGGCGATGATATGACAAAACAATTGCCTAAATATGCAGGGTTGGGCTAAATTGGTTGAAAGTACGTGTTGATGTGATACTTTGAGTGGTTTATATAAAGTAAGCCCCTGATATGGGCATGCATTGCAAGATATGTTTAAGTTAAACTAACTTTCAATTCCCTCTTTAACTTCCCTAATAATATTGATGAAGAGAAAACAAGATGAAGCACTAAGAAAGCTCAACAAGGGATGGGTAGATATAACTCTTTGGTATAGATGGTTTGGTTAATAAAATGATTGTTAAGCTCTTGTAAGTGGGGCAATATCCATAGAAGGAGTAACAAATGATAAAAGCTTGATGGTTTAAAAACTATATATTATTGCAAAAACAGAAACTACCAAGTTTAAAGCGTGAATTAAATGGGGTGTATACCAAAAAGAATATAAATTTACTTGTTGGCTTAAAAGATTGCCAAAAACAAACTGAAACTATTTATGTTGGTATGTTGTATTATGATGAAGCCTGTAGATTTGTTTATATACGTAGATCCCCAAAGGGCTTAAAATGATATGAAGATTGCTTCCAAACTCCATGGAGATTTGTGGTATGGTTGGTTTAAACTGTTAAGTTAAGAAACGTATAACAGGCAATGGGTTGTGATTGTTGAGAGAAAGCAAAGAGTTTAAGGAAGGTAATTTTAACTAAAGGAGGTAATTTAGACCCACAGAAGGGGAAACTAAAAAGCTTAAAGGCAGGATGATAAAAAACTTTCCTTCAATAGGTAGAGCCAAGAATAAGCCAGCTCCCCTCAAGGGAAGCAAAATAAAAGCAAGATGGTAAATTTAAGAAAAGCAAGAGCATATGATTTATGGTGACCAGGTAGAAATATGTATTGTAAACTGATTTATGCCAACAGAAGCAGTGAGGCTCCAAACTGAAATTAACTATAAATGGAAGAGCCCTAACACTCAGGCTGTTAACTCAATTTTGGGTTTTGGGGAGGGATAT
>VOFC01005836.1_pt1 | contig 41011 bp, 52 predicted proteins | sample 5384161 | NCBI WGS metagenome assembly VOFC01 (sample SAMN12384722, study PRJNA508395) | human gut metagenome | isolation source: healthy gut B | host: Homo sapiens
ACGCACAAGGCTTGAACAAAGCTGTAAGAGCACTTCTTGGAATCATCTGAGAAGTGCTCTTTTTTGTTTGCTCCTGCAGCCAACTTCTGTCGGACAGTCACAAAAAACGGAGGATAAAATTATGAAAACCGACTACAAGCCTATCAAACCCATGAAAGAAATCCCTGACCAGCTTCGCAAGCTGCGCCGCCAGTTCTTGCGTTACCAGCAGGCAGAGATCGTATACAGCCTTTCTCACAAGAAGCTGCTGGAGCTTGCCAGCGATGCCGGGGCAATCTACCGCTTCGACAGCACGGTACTTATCAACCGGGAGATTTTTGATGCCTATTTGGAACGCTTCCATGAGCCTGCAAGAAAAATTACCGTGGAGGAGGTCGAGGACGAGTGAGCGGCAGTGTGTGGATGTTCTCCGACCAGATTGACGATGAAGATATGGATTTTATGCGGCATGAGTTCGTGACTTACAGCATGGCAAGCGATTATTATGGGCTGGGACTGAAACCTGTCACCCGGATGGCACATGAATGTGGGGCTATCTATAAGATTGGCCGGAAGATTCTGATTCGGAGAAGCATTTTTGAAGAATATCTGCGACAGCAGAGGAAGATTTGAGGTGTGCGATGGAAAAGCAGAATGCCCATTTGCATGACAAAAATAATGGGCTGGACTATGTGCTGGTCGGAGACTACTACTTTCCTGCCTTGATTTTGGCAGAGGATTCTCGCCCTGTTGGTCGCTGGGGTAGAATGTACAAACGGTATCTTAAAGAACATCATCCAACACAGTATCAGGTTCTCCTGCTGTCCGGCAGATTGAACACCTATCTGGCAGACATTGATGCACAGGCAGAGGAACAGCTGGAGTTGATTATTCAGCAGATGGCTGAATGCGAGGGCGTGAACGAGGAATTGAAAGCCACAAATCAAATGGAATGGGTGCAGAGGATGAATAACAGCCAGAATCGAGCGGAGGAAGTTATAAAAACGACTCTAATTTATCACTAAAGTAAAAATCCACGACTTGTATATGTCGGTTGCATTTACAAGCCGTGGATTTTATGCTATTGACTGTCAGGATTCACCTAACATCATTTTTGATTTTTTGCACGAAACAGGTCTTGAATGACATTTTCAACCGCTTCGCAGATTTATTAACAGGCTCATTTTCTTTTACCGATTGAATAACATTCTTATACTCGGTTTCCGGAATAACTGTCACAAAATCAAGAAACAGTTTCGCGTACGATGCGCCAACGTAAAAACATACTATTTTTTTCCTGCAAACGGGTCGGGTTTCAGGTCAACCATGATAATCGCCGCCGCTTCAAGTTCCCTGAAACGCTGTGCAGTTGTCATGTGATAACGCTTACGTTTGAAGCAATACTAAACCGCTCGACTGGTTTTTTTCTCTACTCTTTGCTTGCGCTTTTTTCACTTCATCACAAACCATTCTCACAACGAAATTGGCATCATATTTGCACTTAGAAATGATATAATCTTTTGTTCCATCAGCAATCCCATTCATTGTATGCAAATGACGCATAATCAAATTTTTGATATATACGCTATCGGAATCTATAAGATTCACTAACTGGTGATTTACAACGCCATAATTCTCCGGATTGCGAGACATGGTGAGGAGAATACGTGTAGCATTCCATCTTATATCTGTATATTCTGAATGGAGCCACTGTAAAACATTCTGAAGAATAATAGCCTCCACTCTGGATGGCAGCATAACCTCATCTGAACTTTCCAAATATTCAGCGATCAAACGAGTTACCGCGATTGTTGTTGCAACATCTCCTTGAATATACGGCATTAATTCGAGTATGTTTCTGTATACATTTTTTCCTATCGAGGCAAACAGAAGTTGCAATCCAATTTTCAAAGAAACACGATCGATATTAGATGAAATGATCGAATTATCGGCAGTTTCAATCGCACTCTGCTGCTCATACAGTTTCTCAAATACACATTGATTTCGTGCATAATGTTCAGGATATTTTACCACAATGCATATGAGAAGTGCTATTGCGTCAAGTTTTGTGGAGATTTCTTCTTTAGAAATCAAGAGGGTATCTGCAACTACAGATATGAGCATGTCCATAGTATCTGCATCATATGCGAGCTCATTCTTTAACAAAATAGTTCTGACAGTTGCAATCTCGCGTGTGCCATGTCCAAAATAAACGCCATTTTTCCCCTGCTCTTCATTACTTGTTCGAATACGCTCAGTGTATTCTTGTACAAATCCAGGCATATCTTGGCTTTCGTTTTCTGACGTTTCTAATTTATAGGCTCCTCCGTAATAGTTTGGTAAGTATTCGGCTATTTTTTTTGTCCATGTCCCCTGTGATAGCACGATCTTGCTTTCTGAGAACGCATAAGAAGAACGGAGAATAATTTACTTGTTTTCGTTCCTTTTCGTTATCAAGCACACAATTAATATGTTCAACAAGTGCTTTTGCAGATTCATCGCTCATCTTCCGAAGATCAATATAATTTGCGATGAATTTAAACATGTCCATATACCAGCGACTATAATGCCTGTCGATGAATTGGCAGCAGATTTCACTAAGTATATCTTGTGACATACGATAGGCTACTCAGAGAGACACCCGAATATGTCTTGCCCTATATCCACAACAGCAGTAGCACTATTCAACCACGATTTAATTTCGTCAACAATAGATTTTTCACAAGATTTATAGTGTTTATCATCCAGAAAATATCCTACTGAGCCAAATGCCCGTAGTCGACTCTTTAATCTCTTATATTTTATCGGATGATTTAGGCAAAAGTCCATAATAGACTCTGCTTCATCAGCAGTTAAGTTATTTCAGGATCTCAGGGAAAGCGTTCTGTATTCCCTTGATTTTCCTTGTCATTTCCTGTAAAAATCGCAAGTTTGTACAGGTTGAGTCTAAGATTCCAGTCATCATATTTACAGCTCAGGTAGAATACAAAGTCCCTGATTTTTTTTCATAGATAAGCAAAATATGAGTCAATGAACCATTGTACATAGATACAATAAGTGAACTTGCAAGCATTTCACCATATTGATCTAAATTATTGCCTATGGTGACTGAATAAGGTGATTCTATTTTCTTTTTATACAAACCCTCTATGTATTTTTCATGTAGCGATTCATGGATACGGTCAAGAATTGGATAATAGAGTTCTTCGCTACTTTCCGTTAATTCTTTTTTGTGCGGGTATATCAGAATACTCATTTCTTATAATACAACGGGTCAAGGACTGATTGCGCAGATCTACCAGAATATCTTTTTATAACCCATGTTGGTTGATTCGTTTCTTTTGCAAGACTTAACGCTGATTCAAGATATTCTACACACTTTTCGATATTTCCAGCAAAATACGCCTGAATTGCTTGCCAGCGAATTTGAACGACCTGATAATGTCCATTATCTTGCTGCACCTTTAATGCATCCAGATACATTGCTGTATTAAAGTGTTTGATTGATTTGCCTTCAAACAATATCGGGAGAAACTGGATACCCCAATCATCAAATTCACTTGTGTTTTCCGTTTCATCCGGGTATCTGCCTCGGGAATATCCAAGAACAAGCTTCAAAAAGTAATCTCTACATTTATCCACATTTTTTAATGTAGATTTGGGAATTGTAGGAAGCTGATACTTTTCTGTACCAACAACGTCCACTGCTTGAATTTCATCAGTTTCACCGGAGTTCAAAACTATTTTTCCGGTACAATAGTAGTGATATACAGCAACGATGTCGTCTATCAACGCCTGAGCCCCATCTTGGCTCAATTCACTAAAATTGTGAACGGTTTTACTTTTGGCAAAATTTGCCCCCATCAAGCTTTGTTCCAGTGCTGTTTTTTCTTTTTGCGTTTCATCACAGAAATAGTACAAAGCCTTAATATTATGTTTTTTGACAGTGTCGATTTCCGCCTGTACTCCTGGCTTTATTCCATCTGTATTATCTATTAAGAAAATACAAATGTCACTATCCTCTAATGCCCATGTGTAATGATTGCCCGCAGGCAATGTAGACGCCTCTTTACTCTCAAAAGTGTAGACATACGCTAATTGTGCGCGCTCAATAGCAGTTTTTAATTCATCTCGTACTTTATCATATTTTTCCACACCGCAAATCGAGCTAATGAATACTTTGATTTTTTGTCTAGGAAATATCGACAAAGGAGCGGAGCGCTCCGCTCCTTTGGTATATTCCCATGAAACCCCACCTACAGGTGTGCTTATACCCGTTAACCTTACGCCCATAACGCTCCTTCTAAACGAAAGTATAATTTGCTCCTAGTAACTATTCTTGTGCACCCTTTTTCAAATTGCAGTCGCGGCAAAGCATCTGGCAATTATCCGGTGTTGTTTTTCCGCCTTTGCTCCACGGAGTAATATGATCGGCATGCATCTGTTCAAACTCAAATTCTCCGCCGCAAATTGCGCATCTATGTTTTTGTTTTTCATACGCCGCAAGAGCATCACGGCGGTCAAAAGCACGAATGGACAGCTTCTTTTCTTCTCCTGTCAGCAGATATTCATAAATGCCAGATTTCTTTGTGACATCTTCATCCCCCATAAGGCGTTGAATCTCTGCCTCCAACATTTTAGGGTCGAGGTCTGTTCGCTTGCCGTGTGCGTTGTAAAACAATCCCCAGGGCAGCCCTTTCATTTCTTTACGTTTTTAGGAAAAATAGCCTGTACCCAATCGATTACAGAACGGAAATAGTTCCAAAGGAGAACAGCACTTGGGTCATTCTGGTGCTGGCCCATGTATGCTTCAATTGTTTTTCCCTCGGCACTCGCTGCCCATGAAATAGCAGTTTCCAGATACTCCTGACGGATAGAAGCGCCCTTTAAGTAATCACCTGCAAGAGTATCGGCAGCACAACCGGTCTTTGAAAAATACCGTTTGGCATCCGAAACCCAAGAACCAGCGTAAACCGCATTTCGTAGTTCCTGATCGGTAAGCTGTTCGCCGGCAATATTGATGATTCTAAACCAATCCAACTTCTCAGAATCAGTTCCATCGCACACATAAACGAACAGAGGATAGTCTAAAATCTGTTTCTGCTTATCAGAAGGCAGGTTATAAAAGTACTTATCATCAACGGAGAATGTACCATCGACATACTCACAAACGGAAATAGTACGTTGCTGCCCATCTAAAACCTCAAAACCGTCAGAACCATCCTCTTTTTTTGACCTTACACCAGTAAATCACATTTAGAGGCAAACCTTTCATCACGGTACGGATTACCTCGTCCCGCTGCTTGTCTTTATAAACGAACTCTCGCTGATACTTTGGGCGAATATCAAGACGTTCATCGTAACCAACAACGCCTTCTTCAGCATCGTTGATATAACCTTCACAGACCTCACCAATGGTAACTTTTAACTCAGTTATTTGCATATCACTGCGCCTCCTTTGGGACTTCTGGATGTTTATTGCGAATTACTAACCGCTCATAGACTTTTTTATACTTTGCTTCTCCGGTATCAAGATAAAACCTTCCGATTTGCGGATATGCTCCATTTTTTCGCACATCGTCAGATAGTCTACGAACTAATTCACGGCTAATTCCAATGATTTCAAACTGATCTGGATTATACTTGTCCATAAATGTAATAGGAACACCCATTTCTCCGGAATAGTCACATGGAATATCAGATGTTTTTGCTACTTCAATGGCGTTATAATTCACATACGTTGGATATTCGTCTGGGACGTACCGACGAACGAGTATCATTTCCTCATGCCGTTGTTTGATATCAAGATTTGTAAACCAACGCACGCCTTTTACTCGAATGTATTTTCTGCCAGTCTCTTCATCGATGCCGCAGCCAGCCGCATCAAGAGGATAATCGTCAGGGGACAAAGAACGCTCTATCACCCGAATGAATACTTGCTCCTATCCACATCTTGTTGTTTTTCATTAAAGAAAAAGTTTCTTCGTATGAAATAGCGTTCTGATTTCCGATAATAATAAAGTTCTTTTGATGCTCTACAATCAGAGAAACAAATTCACGAAAAAGACTAAAGGGTGGATTAGTAACAACAATATCAGCTTCATCCAGCAAGTTTACACATTCCAGAGAACGAAAATCCCCATCACCATTCAGCTGAGTCAACGCATTATCTCCAGACTTAAACAGCTCTGCTACATCGACCATATCTATGCCACCATCACCGGTTACGTCATAGACTTTTGTAACAACAGCTTTGTATGGACGTTTGGAATCTGCACTTTCACTGCACTTCTCGTCAAAACTGAAAGATAGCTGACCGTCACTTTGCTCATAATACTGTAGCTGGTTGCCTGCAATCGGTGAAGTAGAATAGCAAGTTGCAATTAGTTTTTTCAGTCCTAAGCGATTAAAGTTTAGAACAAAATATTTGAAGAAGTTGCTCTCGAATGGATCATCACAATTGCACAGGACGGTCTTACCCGCCACGACAAGCGCACCAAAAAAGCCATACGCGGAGGAGATCGGGCAGGAACCGCTTGCGGGCAGACCGACACCGAAGAAGAACCGGGCAAGCTGGCAGAGAGGACTTCGCAAAGTTTTGTCTGTCAGGTTGTTCGGCGCAAGAGTGCAGAGATCGCAGATCTTTGCGCGGGTCAAGGGCGGCAGCCTTGCCCAGTGGATGTGATGCTGTGCGTCATATCCTACTGGGTATTATCTGGCGCATAGCAGGCGGCAGATTTGCAGCTTCGCTGCACCGCGTTGCCCCTACCCCGCGCACGGCGTTCTCTGCGTGACCCCAGAAAGGAGAGATGGTCGCTGAAACTGACCCGACACAATGGCCGAGCCGGAAAGCACGGCACTTACAATCCGAAGCACAATGACCGCAGCTTTGAAATCACCAACAGCGAGCATATCGACCCGGAACGTGTCCAGCAAAATATTTATTGGGATTGCTATAACGGTATCCGTTCTGCCCTGCAGCCCAAAGATGCGGATAGTCTGGCTGACACTTTTGAAGAAGTCGAAAAGCTCTACTACAAACTCCATTACACCAACTTCACCGAAAAGCAGAATGAGCGCAACGCCAAAATTCGGCACACGGAACGAAACCGCTCAACAGAAGATTTGCTTGCCAGCAAGAAAACCTGCCCCGAAGAAAGCATCTATCAGTTGGGAACGCTGGAGAGCCACGCTTCGCCCAAAGAACTTTTTCAAATCGCTCACAGAATTTATGGACGAGTTCCATGAGCGTTTTGGCAAGCACGTTCACATTCTGGATTGGGCCTTGCATCTGGATGAAGGTACTCCGCACATCCACGAACGACATGTGTTTGACTGTGAAAATAAGTATGGCGAGATTGCTCCGCAGCAGGAAAAGGCATTGGAAGCACTTGGTTTTGAACTGCCAAAGCCAGACAAGCCCCTTGGACGTTACAACAACCGCAAGATCACATTCGATGCAGCCTGCCGCACGATGCTACTCGAGATTGCCAAACGCCATGGTCTGGAACTGGACGAAGTGCCAGAATACGGCGGACGAGCTTATCTGGAAAAGCAGGATTACATTCTGAAAAAGCAAAATGAACGGATTGCAGAACAAAAGAAAGAACTGCAGGAACAAAGTATTCAATATGTCGGATTGCTGGAAGATTGCCGTAACCAGCGAGATGAAAATGCTGAACTATTCAACCATACGATAAGACAATCTGAAGAGATTTTGAAAAACAATGAAAAAATTAAAAGCCAGGAGAATGAATTAGAAGAACTGTTTTCGCAATGGGTAGATGTAAACGATTTGTTTAATGATGCTGTAAATGGTTCTTATGACCAAGCGGTCCTTGCGGTTTCCGATGTTGGACTTAATAAAGCGTTGCAGGAAGCTGTAAATGAAATTGACCAACATTTGGAATGGCTGATGGAACCAGAACGAACTGCAGACTTCCGCACCAGAAAATATGCAGAAGAACAAATACTCTGCCTGGGAAAAATATCATTGGGGCAATCAAGAACCTTCTTTCAAGAGGAACGCAGTTCTTCTATATCCCAGAGGTGAAAAAGCGGCCATGGAGCAAATCAAAGAAGATTCTCGTCCGTCTGTTCTGCAAAAGCTGCAGCAGCGGCAGGAAGAAATCAACCAGCGTGAGCAGACACGCACAAAGCCGAAGAAGCGCAGTCATGGCATGGAACTGTAAAGGAGGAAAATTTTCAAGAACAACAATTTATTTGAAGTCGTAAAGCTGAATATTACCGCCCGACAAGCCGCAGAAGCCTATGGTTTTCGTCCAAACCGCAGCAGCATGATTTGCTGTCCGTTCCATGCAGACCGCAATCCCAGCATGAAAGTGGATTCCCGGTTTCACTGTTTTGGCTGTGGCGCGGATGGCGATGCAATCGACTTCACCGCAAAAATGTTTCAACTGTCCTTACGACAGGCGGCGGAAAAGCTGGCCTCAGACTTTGGGCTTTCTGGAACGGATGACTTTTCACGGATACGCTATAAACTTGTGGAAAAGTCATCAAATCCCAAAGAGCAACTCTACAAAATCTTGTGCAGCTATCGTGCCTTGCTGGCAGATTGGCGTATAACTTATGTGCCACAGAATCCAGAAATCCCCTACATACCTGTTTTGTCGCAAGCATACACTATGCAGACCGTGTGCAGTATCTGCTGGACATTCTTTTGCAGGGAAGCTCAGCGGAAAAACAACAACTACTCAACAGAAAGGAAGTGACCGCCCTTGGAGAAGCAATCGAACGATGCAAGGAAGCCGAAGAAGCAGCATAGCGCACCCGCCCGAACCTGGGTGGGTGACAACGGGAAAATCATCGAACCATTGTTCGCAGATTACTTTTTGAGCCTGCACCCCATGCGCTGCTTTCAAGGCAGACTGTTCACCGTGGATGGCATGGTGGAAGATGAAGCTCCATTGAAAAAGGAAATCTATGAGCAGATTCGCTATTATGCAACCACCAGCGTAGCACGGCGCATTGAACATATCATGCAGGCCATCAAGTTGGCCTGCGCATCCGAGCCGCCGGAGATTCAGACAGACCGCATCCACGTCCGAAACGGCACATACTTTGCAGACGGTCACTTTACTCCTGAAAAAGAATACTGCATGAACCGTCTGCCTATTGCTTTATGTATCAGATGCACCAGCACCAACACGCTGGCTGCAATTTCTGAATGAGCTGCTGTACGAAGAAGATATTCCGGCCTTACAAGAATACATTGGCTATTGCCTGCTGCCTGTTACCAAAGCGCAGAAAATGCTGCTGATGGTCGGAAAGGGCGGCGAGGGAAAATCCAGAATCGGGCTGATTCTTCGAGAATTGTTTGGCAACAGTATGTACACGGGAAGTCTGCAAAAGGTAGAAACCAACCGCTTTGCTCATGCAGATTTGGAGTATAAGCTGCTTCTGGTGGACGATGACATGAAAACCGAAGCCCTGCCGCAAACCAACAACATCAAAACCCTTGTTACACTGGAAGATAAAATCGACATTGAGCGCAAGGGCCAGCAAAGTGTACAGGGAACATTGTATGTTCGGTTTGCCTGCTTCGGAAATGGCAGTCTACACGCTCTTTATGACAAGTCCAATGGCTTCTATCGCCGCTAACTGCTGCTCACCACCAAGGAAAAGCTAGTTGGCCGGGTGGACGATCCTTTCCTCATCGACAAGATGCGGGGCGAAAAAGAGGGTATTCTGCTTTGGGCATTGGAGGGGCTGCATCGGCTGATTCGGAACAACTATCAGTTTACCATCAGCGAACGCACTGCGGCAAATCTGAAAGAAGCGATGGAGCAGGGCAATAATATCCTGGGCTTCCTCAAATCCGAGGGTTACTTTGAAATTCGGCAGGGTGCCAAGTGCAAATCCACGGATTTCTATAAAGTCTATGAACGCTGGTGTCTGGATAACCTGGAAAAGCCGCTGGCCGCATCAACCTTTATCCACCATCTAAAAGATAATCAGAAAAGTCTGGGCATCGTCTACGATGATAAGTGCATTGGCACAAATCAGGGGCTTTCACAATGTAGACGTTGACCTGTTTTTACCCGTTGATGTTCCCAGTCCGTGGGATTAAAAAATAAGAATCAACTTGAAAAAGCCCTGCTCAGCCTGCTCACAGTGCGCAAAAGGTGCAGGATGAGCAGCGTGAGCAGGCGATTTTGAATTTACATCAAAAATAAAACATGGAGGTTTTGCTTATGGGTTACGCCCGAAAGGACGTTGAAAGAACAAAAATGAATGCTAAGAAGTTTGTCCGGTATCAAGAAGGAGCTGAAAAATACAGTCTTGGCCTGACAAAATTTCAAGAACTCGCCAAGGAAGCTAAAGCTGTTTACAAAATTGACAAGGTTGCTTTGGTAAACTGTGAGATTTTTGAGCGGTATCTGGAAACCTTCCGCATTGCATAAAAATAGGCCGGAGGAAAATCCCCCGGCCCCAAACCGCCCACAGTGTTGCGCTGCAGAGCAGCTCGTGGGAAAAGTCACCTTTATTCTATGCAAAATTAGAGCTTTTCTTTCCAGTCATCCCGGAAGCCGTAATAATCCATTCGCACAAACGGATATTTTTCCGTCAGAGCAATGACGGCTTCCTTCATTTCCGCAAAGTTCTCAGCAGGCAGAAGCCTTCGCATGACGACGAAGAACCCGAAGAAATGGGAATTATCCATTGTGCCATCTTCCCGGCGGATCAGCAACGTCTGTTCTTTCCTGTTAAGGGAAGGCTTTTTGCTCAAAGAGACGATTGTAAATGCGGCTTCCGTGTGCGCAAAGATTGCGGATGATCGTCATACTGTGCATATACTGCCCCAGAATTTCCGGGCCGCGATTCATGGTAAGCCCGAACTGATGGGCAATTGTTTCTTTGAGCGGACGTTCGGAAATGGAATACAGGAAAGAAATGTCGGAGATTGTCAGCAAATCAACGTAGGCCCAGAGCGGAATCTCTTGGTGCAGGTCGTTGATGAAGTGCTTTAAGTAGGCTTCGTGGGCCAGCCGCTGCCGCTTCTGCTGGTTGGCTTTGTCGACGATTTCCTTATGTTTTGCCTGATTGGAGAAATTTGCGGTATCCAGATAGCCCAGCGGCCCATATACCTTTGTAAATTCATAGGCATAGATGGACTTCATCTGTACCTCAATGGTTTCGATATGGTGCAGAATGATGTGACGGAACTCGTGGTCGAAATTGTAAATGTCCTCGATATTTTGGAACGTGGCAGACTTCGCAAAAACATCGTTCTTGCGGAGCGTCAGAGAATAGCCGCTGACACGGTAATAATTGTTCCGCAGCAGAAAATCCTTTGCTTTGGCTTCATCCTCGATGGTAAGGCCGCGTGAACGAAGAAGCTCGATTTGTTCGTCTATCGTTTTGAAGTCCTTGTCTGCCATGAAAAATCTCCTTTATAAGCAAAACGCCCCCAAGTGTGCATACGCTATGCGCAGAGGCCTGGGGGAGTTGTTACCATTATAATAGCAAATCAAGGACGAAATGTCAATGAGCAGAGTGTGAACTTTCGATTTTTCGTAAAAATTTTTAAGAAGGGCTTTTTACAGCTTGACTTTCTGTCACACAGAAAGTACACTGGTGCTGTGGAGGTATGAGAGCAGCTATGACAAAGGTGGGACGACCAAAATCCGAAAATGCAAAAAAGAAAACCTTGAGCATTCGGGTGGAGGATGCCCTGTATGAGCGTATCTGCACTTATGCCGAACAACATCAACTGACTGTAACAGAAGTTGTCTTGCAGGGACTGGACAAAGTTTTGTCCGACCTTAAATAGTATCATGCCCTTCTTCTTTCGAGAAGGAGAATTGATATGGCAACGACAAGAAAAGACTTGCGGGGACGTACCCTGCGAAAAGGCGAGATGCAGCGCAGCTCCGATAAGAGGTATGCGTATTCTTACACGGACCCACTGGGACGGCGCAAATACATCTACGCAAATGATCTTGTGACCCTTCGGGAGAAGGAAGCACGGCTCACCAAAGACCAGATGGACGGTCTGGATATTTACGTTGCAGGCAAAGCAACGGTCAACTTTGTGTTTGACCGCTATATGAGCCTGAAAACGAATCTACGCCAGACCACCCGGAGCAACTATCTTTATATGTATGACCGCTTTATCCGTGATACCTTCGGCAAGAAGAAAATTGCGGAGATTCGGTATTCGGATGTGCTGCAGTTCTACAATTACCTGTTGATAAGCAGGGCTTGCAGACGAACACGCTCGAAAGCGTTCACACGCTGCTGCATCCCACCTTTCAGCTGGCGGTTCGGGATGAAATCGTCCGCAAGAATCCCACGGATGGTGTGATGGCAGAGATCAAGAAAAGCTCCGAGCGGACCACTGGTGTGCGTCATGCCCTGACGATTCCGCAGCAGCGGGCGTTCATGGAACATATCGCCAATCATCCGGTCTACTGCCACTGGTGGCCGCTGTTTACGGTGCTGCTGGGAACAGGCTGCCGCATTGGTGAAGCGTTGGGCTTGCGCTGGGATGATCTGGACTATGAGCGGCGCACTATCAGTATCAATCACAGTCTGGTCTATTACCCGGTGGGCGAAAGCCGCAATTCTGTTCTGCACATCTCGAAACCTAAAACGGATGCTGGCATTCGGACAATTCCGATGCTTGATGCCGTAAAAGATGCCTTTGAAATGCTGCATGAAGAACAAAAAGAATCCGGCTGGAACGATGTGGAGATTGATGGTATGACGGGCTTCATCTTCTGCAACCGCTTTGGCAATGTTCCGAATCCGCAATCTGTAAATCGTGCTATCAAGCGAATCATTGCAGACTACAATGCGGGCGAGGAAGTAGAAGCAAAGAAGCAGCATCGCGAAGCGGTTCTGCTGCCGGACTTTTCGGCACATCATCTGCGGCACACGTTCTGCACAAGGCTTTGCGAAAAAGAGACCAACCTGAAGGTTATCCAATCGGTTATGGGGCATAAAGACATCCAGACCACGATGGACATTTATGCCGAAGCAACCGAACAAAAAAAGCAAGAATCGTTTGAACGATTGGCTGCAACACTGGACATTTTTTGATAGCAAAGAAGGGTTCTTACTGAGCGTTTTGTCTGACAGCAAAAATTCTTTCAAGGACAGCAAATTGACAGCAAAACTACGAGAATGACGGCGAATCACGAAGGATTACGAATACCGGGAATGCAAGTGAAAAAGCAAATCGAACTCCAGTCGTGTAAGGGAGACTTTTCTGCCGTTGCACGACACTTCGTGGGTCATTCCGTCCAGTGTAAGCCCCGGAAGAACCAACTTCTCCCATGAATCAATGGATATTTGCTCTGCCTCGATGTGCTCTCGTTCCAGAAGCATCCGGATCTTCTGCTCAATTCCGGGTCAGGCTGTCGGGTCTTTATAACGATCATGGCAAACTCCTGCGTGTATTTTACTCTGCGGCGGTATCCATTTCCCGGAGCAGGTTTACCATCTCGATGGCACTGACTGCACAGTCATAGCCTTTATTACCTGCTTTGGTGCCTGCCCGCTCGATGGCCTGTTCGATGTTTTCGGTGGTCAGTACACCAAAGAGGACGGGAACTCCGCTTTCCAGCGAGACCGTGGCAATGCCTTTGGAAACCTCATTGCACACATAGTCGTAATGGCTGGTAGAACCGCGAATCACGGCACCAAGGCAGATCACAGCATCATATTTTCCGCTTTTTGCCATTTTAGAGGCAACCAGTGGGATTTCAAAAGCACCCGGAACCCATGCAACATGAACATCAGCGTCCTGCACATCGTGCCGGAGCAGACCATCCATTGCTCCGCTCAGAAGTTTGGACGTGATAAATTCGTTGAATCGGGCAGCTACGATACCGACCTTGATATTCTGAGAAACCAGCTTACCTTCAAATGTTTTCATTTTTAAATACCTCTTTCGTTGTTAATATTCCAGAAGATGCCCCATCCGTGCCTGCTTCGTTTTCAGGTAAAACAGGTCATACGGGGTCGCCGTCATCTGAATGGGTACGCGCTCGGAGATCTCCAGCCCAAACTCGGAGAGCTGATATACTTTGTCCGGGTTATTGGTAAGCAGGCGCAGGCTTTTTACGCCAAGTTCCCGGAGGATCTGTGCGCCGAGATAATACTCCCGTTCATCTCCATGGAACCCCAGAGCGAGATTGGCTTCCAGCGTATCCATGCCCTGCCCCTGAAGTTCATAGGCACGCAGCTTGTTGATCAGACCGATGCCCCGGCCTTCCTGCCGCATATAGAGCAGGATACCCCGGTCTTCTTTTTTCGATCTGCGTCATGGCAGCGGCCAGCTGCTGGCCGCAGTCACAACGCAAAGAGCCAAATGTATCTCCTGTCAGGCATTCCGAGTGGACGCGGCACAGAATATCCTTTCCATCGCCAATGTCACCTTTTACCAGTGCAATGTGATGCTCTCCGTTCAGGCGGCTCACAAAACCATAAGCTCTGAAGGTGCCATACTTGGTGGGCAGGTTCACTGCCGTCACCTGATCGACCAGTTTATCGTGACACTTGCGGTACTCCTGTAAATCACGGATGGTGATGAATTTGATCTGGAAACGCTCTGCCAGCTTTGCCAGTTCAGCGGTGCGCATCATCGTGCCATCCTCCCGCATGATCTCGCAACACAGGCCGCATTCTTTCAGCCCTGCCAGACGGCACAGGTCAACGGTTGCTTCCGTGTGACCGTTGCGCTCCAACACACCGTTCTTTTTTTTGCCAGAAGGGGGAACATATGACCCGGTCTGCGGAAATCTTCTGCTTTTGCGTGATCGTCCACACAAGCCATCGCCGTAATGGAACGCTCTGCGGCAGAAATGCCCGTAGAAGTAGAAACGTGGTCGATGGACACCGTAAATGCCGTTTCATGGTTGTCGGTGTTATGCTGCACCATCTGCGGAAATTGCAGCTTCTGGATGAAAGCCTCGGACATCGGGATACAGATCAGACCTTTGCCGTGGGTCGCCATAAAGTTGACGTTTTCGGTGGTGGCAAATTCGGCAGCACAGATGAAGTCCCCCTCGTTTTCACGGTCGGGGTCATCCGTTACCAGAATGATTTTTCCTCGCTTCAGGTCTTGCAAAGCTTCGGGAATGGTATTGAAGTTCATCGTAAACTCTCCTAAAAAGCCGCAGCGCAGCAGCATTTTTTTGTGAGCGTGTTTTGCTTCGGTGTTTCTGATGGAAGCAGCCTCTCGATATATTTTCCAACAACATCGGTTTCCAAATTGACAAAATCCCCTTTGTGCCGTTGGTTCAGGTTCGTCTGACGGACGGTGTGCGGTATCGTGGACACGGAAAAGCCCGTAGGTTCCACCGCAGCCACGGTCAGGCTGATACCGTCTATTGTTAGAGCCTTTTTCAACGACATAGCGAAGGATCGCAGAATCTGCATGAATGGTGTACCAGATAGCCGTATCGTCTTTTCGGATATTAGCAATGCGTCCGACGCCATCCACATGGCCTGCTACGATGTGTCCGCCAAAACGTCCGTTGGCCGGCATGGCACGTTCCAGATTGACAGCACTTCCAACGGTGAGCTGTGCAAGTGCAGAGCGGTTCAAGGTCTCGTGCATGACATCCGCAGCAAAGCTATCCGGGAAGAACTGCCTGACGGTCAGACAGATGCCGTTGACGGCGATGCTGTCGCCGATCCTGGTTCCTTCCAGAACCGTTTTTGCACGAACAGTCAGTACGGCGGAATGCTGTCCCCGATTGATGGATTTTATTGTTCCGACTTCTTCCACGATTCCGGTAAACACGGGTACTCCACCTCACTTTCGATCAGAAAATCTTTGCCAAGCTGTTCCAATCGGCTGTTCTTCAGGCGGAATGCAGCATCCGGAAGCGGACACCTGCACCCTCAATGGGTGCTTTGGCATCCCTTCCTCCGAACAGCTTCGGGGCAATGTAAGCCTGTACCTGCTGCACGATGCCGCTTTCCAGTGCAGACCAGTTCAAGGTTCCGCCGCCTTCCAGCAGAATGCTGTCGATCTGCTCCTGCCCCAGCTGTTCCATCAGTTGCAGAAGATTCACATGACCGCAATGCGCTTCCAGACAAAGGACCCGGCACCCGGCCTGTTGATATGCCGCCTGCTTCTCCGGGTCGCCGCAGCAGGTCGCAAGAATGGTCGGAACCTGTTTGGCGGTCATGACCACCTGTGATTGCAGCGGTGTCCGCAAATGTGTATCACAGATGATCCGGACGGGATCACGGCCACCCTCTATCCGGCAGGTCAGCAGCGGGTCATCTGCTAGGATGGTTCCGACTCCCACCATAATGCCGCGGAATCGGTGTCGCTGCCGTTGAACATGATTCCGGGCAATTTCCCCGGTGATCCATTTGGAAGCGCCTGTGTATGTGGCGATTTTTCCATCCATCGTCATGGCGTATTTCATGGAAACGAAGGGGCGTTTTGTGGTGATATAGTGGAAGAACACCTTGTTCAGCGCATCGCATTCCTCTTGCAGAACATTTTCGGTCACATCTATGCCGTGTGCGCGCAGGATTGTAATTCCTTTTCCAGCCACCAGCGGATTCGGGTCAGCAGAACCCACGACCACCCGGTGAATGCCCGCGTCCAGAATTGCATCCACGCAGGGCGGCTGCTTTCCGTAATGGCAGCACGGCTCCAATGTCACATACAGGGTCGCTCCCTGCGGATCTTCGGTGCAGGATGCCAGCGCATTGCGCTCCGCATGAGCCTGACCGTATCTCTGGTGCCAGCCCTGTCCGATGATCCTGCCCTCTTTTACGACCACGGCACCCACCATCGGGTTGGGAGACGTCCATCCGCAACCCTTTTTTGCAAGCTGCAAAGCCAGACGCATATACTCTTTGTCGTTCATTACGAAACTTTTTGACTATTATTCCCAACAAGGCGTTGCCCCTCTCTTTTTTGCCAAATATAACATCCCAAAACTTTTTTTTGACATATTTTTTGGTAATCTATCCCAACAATTGAATATAACATATTTTTACATATTCGTTCAGACCCTGCGGGGCTGAACATTTTGGCTTTCAGCCGTTACATAACCGACTAGCATGACCTTCCAGAAAAAAAGCGAAGGCAGGGCTGGTTTGTTTTGTGACGGCTTTTTTATTGCCGTTTTGCCCGTTGGACCTTGAAAACCGCATGACCGTCTGTATGGGATACCCGGCGATGACCCCCCCATGGGAGAGCCGGAAAACGCCGCCGGAAGGGGGGCAGGAAAGCCATGCAGGGAGAACGGCAGGACGTTGATTTCCCAGTTGCGGAGTAAAACGATGTGGTCAAAATGACCACATCGTTTTTCCGTAACGCCAAGAAAGGATGGAATGCCTATGAGTAATTTTACCCCCGCATGGTTCAAGAAGGGCTTTTTCAACGAATCGCTGTTCTGTGACGATTTCCTGAGCACCCACCAGCTGCTCTATGTGAACGGCGCATTTTTCACCCCGGACGGACGAATGGTGGACCCCATGCCCCTGCGGTGTGAGATCTTCGAGATGATGCGTGAATACGTTGGGGCAAACCTCGCCAAGAAAGTCACCAATGTGGTGGACGTGCTGAAGCTGGCGGCACAGGTGGAGGACTTTCCGCCTGTCACCGACCGCATCGCACTGGCAAACGGCACCCTGTATCTGGACGGCACCTTTCAGGAGGGCAGCCGGAGATCGTCCGCAATCGGCTCCCGGTCAAATATGACCCGAAAGCCGCCCAGCCCGTCCACTGGCTGCGGTTCCTGTCCGACCTGCTCTACCCGGAGGACATTCCCACGGTGCAGGAGTTCATCGGCTACTGCCTGATTCCCCAGCAACAAGGGACAGCGCATGATGGTCATCAAGGGCAGCGGCGGAGAGGGCAAGTCGCAAATCGGTGTGGTGCTGTCCCGGCTGTTCGGCTGCAACATGAAGGATGGCAGCATCGGAAAAATTTCGGAGAACCGTTTTGCCCGTGCCGATCTCGAACACACCCTGCTCTGTGTGGACGATGATATGCGGATGGAAGCCCTGCGCCAGACCAACTATGTCAAGTCCATCGTGACCGCACAGGGGCAGATGGACTTGGAGCGCAAGGGCAAGCAGAGCTATCAGGGTTGGATGTACGCCCGTCTGCTGGCGTTCAGCAACGGTGACTTGCAGGCTCTGTATGACCGCTCGGACGGTTTCTACCGCCGTCAGCTCATCCTGACCACCAAGGACAAGCCCCTGTCTCGTGTGGACGACCCGGACATTGCCGAGAAGATGGCGGCAGAGGTCGAGGGCATTCTGCTGTGGGCATTTGAAGGCTTACAGCGGCTGGTGAAGAATGGCTTCCAGTTCACCGAGAGTGAACGTGCCAAGCACAACCGGGAGCTTGTGAAGCGGGACAACAACAACGTGTTCGATTTCCTCGAATCCGAGGGCTACATCCGCCTGAAGGCGGATGCCAGTACCAGCTCCAAAGAGCTGTACGAGATCTACAAGATGTGGTGTGAGGAGAACAGCCTGAACGCCATCAAGTCCCGAGGGTTCAGCGATGCCCTGATTGCCAACCAGCGCGGGTATAATCTGGAATCCACCAATAACATCGTCAACTCGTCCGGACGGCGTGTCCGGGGCTTTGTGGGCATCGAAGCCCTTGTGCAGCCCGACCTTGCACCCCCAACAGTTGGCGGGCATGCCCTATATAAGGAGAATTTGGTGTTTTGCTGCGTACGTGCGTACGCAGCAGTCGGCTTTCTCTGTACGCACGTACGCAGCGATTGACCGAAAACGCGCCATATAAGGGGCTTTGGTTGGTGGTCAAAACGACCACCAACCCCCATAGCGTTAAGTGCCGGAAAGCGGCACTTGCCAGCATCCACCCAAATCTCCAAAATGGGAATCAGTGTGAGATGGCCGTTATCAGACCGTCTATCTGCCTGTTACCATTTTGGTAACAGGCAAAACCAGTGGGTCAAAATGACCCACTGAAAAAGCCGGACGAGCTGCGGGCAGGGATTCGCAAATCGTTGCTTGTCAGCTTGCCCGGTGCAGGAGTGCAGAGGGTGCAGGCCCTTTGCCCCAGTGATATGATGCTGTGCGTCAGGGGAATAGTGATATGATGCTGTGCGTCATATGCTACTGGGTATTATCTGGCGCAAAACGGCGGCAGATTCAGCAGCTTCGCTGCTGCGTTCTCCCTGCCAAGATGTTGAAACGGAGGGATGTCTATCTGAAGTTAACACGACACAATGGACGAGCCGGAGCACACGGCACCTATAACCCAAAGCACAATGACCGCAGTTTTAACCTTGCTAACAGTGAGCACATCGACCCGGAACGAGCCAAGGGCAACATCTACTGGGACTGCTTTCACGGCTTCCGTTCGGCTCTCGACCCGCAAGACCCGGATGATTTGGCTGCGACCTTCTCGGATGTGGAACGGCAATTCTACGAGACCCACTACACGGCCTTTGTTGAAAGCCAAAACGAACGGAACGCCAAGATCCGGCACATGGAACGCAACCGCTCTATTCCTGACCTGTTGTCCAGCCGCAAGACCTGTCCGGAAGAGACCATCTATCAGCTTGGAACGCTGGATGAACACGCCTCGGCAGAGGACTTGCTGAATATCGTCACCGAGTTCATCGAGGAGTTCAAGGCAAAGTTTGGCAATCATGTTCACGTGCTGGATTGGGCGTTGCATCTGGACGAAAGCACGCCCCACATCCATGAGCGTCATGTATTCGACTGCGAGAACAAGTACGGAGAAGTAGCTCCCCAGCAGGAAAAGGCACTGGAAGCACTGGGCTTTGAACTGCCGACCCGGACAAGCCCCTCAGCCGCCGCAACAACCGCAAAGTCACCTTCGATGCAGCCTGCCGGAAAATGCTGTTTGATATCGCCAAGCGGCATGGTCTGGAATTGGAGGAAGAAGCGGAGTACGGCAATCGCAAGTATCTCGAAAAGCAGGACTTCATCCTTGCCAAGCAGAAGGAGCAGCTTGCCGCCCAGCAGAGCAGGTTGGACGAGCTGACCTTGAAAGTTTCGGATGTGGAGACCCTGCTGGAAGATGTTTCGGCAGCGGCATATGACAAGGCGGTGGAGGTCGTGACAGACGTGGTACGCACCGAGACTCGCAAGGAAGATATGCGGATGATCGAGGACACGAAGAAGTGGGTGCTGTCCCCGGAACGCAAGGCTCCGCAGGCCACAAGAGAATATGCCGCCCATCGTTTGGACACCGTGCTGGACAAATTTCTCAAGGCCATGCAAACCACCACTACCCGCTTGCAGGAGAAGCTGCTGAAGCTGGAAGTTCGGCAGAAGGGTAAGGAGCAGGTCAAGGAGAAAGCACGAGATTCCGTTCTGCAACTGCTGAGTCGCTTGCAGGCAGAACAGGCGAACAAACCAACAGCACACCCCCGCACACAGGAGGGGCACTCGGAAATCTGAACCTCATCGGGAGAGTTCGGAGCAGAAAGCTGGCACTTTCTGCCCCGACACCCGGTTACAAGGAAGTGGAGGTGCAAGTGAAAGAAGTTTGCGTTTGCGAAGCAATGAAGTCCCCAGTGGGGACTTTAAGCAACGGAACGGTCTTGCGTCAGCAAGATGGAGGGACTAAGTCCCGACAAGTTCCGATTTGGCAAAAGAGTAATCTGACCTTGGAGGAAGCGGCGGCTTACTCCGGGATCGGTATCAATAAACTGCGGTCAATGACCGATAGCGATGAATGTAAGTTCGTCCTTTGGAACGGAACCAAACGGCTGATCAAACGCCGTAAGCTGGACGAATATCTGGACAAGGCATTCTCGATCTGATGCGGTGTAGAAAATTGACCGTTTGATGTTGCAGGGAGTCTTGCGTCATGGTATACTCATGGCGTAAGGCTCCTTTTCAACATTCTGTGAATGAAAAGGAGAGTTTATATGCAAAGACGTAAAGATAATAAAGGCCGTGTTTTGAAGGATGGCGAGGTCTATCGCAAGAGTGATGGGCTGTATATGTACCGTTGGACTGCGAAAAACGGGAAACGCCATACCATCTATGATGCAGCCTTGGAGGGGCTGCGCGAAAAGGAAGAGAAGATCCAGCACGACTTGGCAGAGGGCCTCCGCATTCCGGAGTGCAGTTTGACTCTGAACGATCTGTTTGAACTGTGGCGTAAGAACAAGGTGGGCTTGAAAGAGCATACCTTCGCTAATTACGTCTATATGTACAATCGGTTCGTCCGGGATGAGATCGGCATGATGAAGCTCAAGGACATTCGCAAGTCGGATATCCGCAGCTACTACAATGGCATCGTCCGCAATGGCAAGATGGCGTTGAACACGCTGGAAACCATCCAGAATGTTCTCCATCAGGTCTTTGCGGTGGCGGTGGACGATGAGTACATCCGTGTGAATCCCACGGATGGTGTCCTGACGGCTATAAAAGCCGCCCACCAGTACGAAACGCCCAAACGACACGCTCTGACCCTGCCCCAGCAGCAGGCATTCCTGAGTTTCATCAAGAAAACGCCGAAGTTCCAGCACTGGCTCCCGATGTTCACCTTCATGCTGGGCACCGGATGTCGCATTTCGGAAACGGTTGGCCTGTGCTGGAGCGACATCGACTTCGAGAGCGGTTTTATCACCATCCAGCACAATCTGGTGTACCATGACCACGAGGTGGGCGGCTGCTACTTCACCATGTCCACACCCAAGACTGCCGCCGGTAAGCGGGCTATTCCGATTTTGCCCGAAGTGCGGAAAGCACTGGAGCAGGAACGCACCAACCAGCAGGAGCTGGAACTGGTATGCGAATACGAAATCGACGGAATCTCAGACTTCGTATTCCTGAACCGCTTCGGCCAGCCGCAGAACCCGCAGACGGTCAACCGCGCCATCAAGCGCATCAGCGTAGCCTACAACGAAGCCGAACTGGAAAAGGCCGAAAAGGAAAAGCGGGAGCCGCAGCTGCTGCCGCCTTTCTCCTGCCATAATCTCCGGCACACGTTCTGCACCCGGCTGTGCGAAAATGAGACCAACCTGAAGATCATTCAGGACATCATGGGACACAAGGACATCAGCACCACGATGGAGATTTACGCGGAAGCCACCAAGGAAGCCAAAGCCCATTCCTTTGCAAATCTGAACGGCAAACTGGGCATTTCGGTCTGAAATCCACTACACCAACTACTACACCACTTTTACACCAAATTGCCGGTAAGTTGTGGAGAGTTGCATGGTAGGGTAAAGCCACGTGACTTGACCTGGGAGATTGATTGGCAGTAAAAAAAGATTAAAAAGCCCGCATGGATAGGCTTATAAAGTAAAAACTACACCATACGCCAAAATAAAGCCATTTGTGAGCCGTTGTTCCGTTTGCGCAGCGAAGCGGAGCAAAACGCCCCATGTGGGATTTTAAGCGCAGAAGCAAATGGAGGGAACCCGCCCCGTTGTTCGCGTTTGGTGTAAGAATCGGGTGTGTGGTGGATGAGTGTAGGCCTGCAAAGGGCTGCGTCAGGAAGTGGCTTTATGTATTTGCCAACGGACAGCCGGAACTTTCCACCGCAGAAGAAATAAATGTGAAAAACATGGAGGTTTCCTTATGAACAAACTGCTTTCCTGCCGCTACAACATGGACACCAACCGATTGATTGACAAGGTTCCATAACAGTTAACACAGCTTGCATTTGCCCTGCAATTTTTCAGAATGGAACGCCCCAAGGGCATCCGGTCTATATCCGGCAGATTTTTCAGAATGAATCTGCCGGGTATTTTTGTTTGTCATAAAGGAAGTCTTGCTTTTTATTGTAAAATTGGATACAATATAAAAAAGACATTTGCACGGAGGTTCTATGGAATATATCGGCATCCAGAAGAAAAACGGCGGTGTGGTGGAAGCCCTGCAGCAGGCCATTTTATCTGGGCAGATCCCGGCGGGCACTGAAATGACCCAGAACGAACTGGCAGAGAGTCTCGGTGTCTCTCGGATGCCGGTGCGGGAGGCCTTGATGATCCTTGAATATCAGGGGCTTATCATCCGCCTGCCCAACAATCGGATAAAAGCGGCAGATTTGACCGAAGAGACCCTGCGCCAAATTCTGGCGTTAGGTGCGCAGCTGGAACGGCAGGCTATGCGTGCGCTGCCGCAGGATGCTATGTTGGCAGGAGACGAGATGCTGCAGCACCGTACCCTGCAAACCGCCCTTTCCTATCCGCTGCATCGCAAGCTACTGGAAAGCATCCAGGAGACCTACATTGCCTTTGCCGTGAGCGCACGTCCTGCGCCGGTGAACGACCGGCTGTCCCGCCTGCTGATGCTGGACCGTCAGGGCTCCCCTGATGTGCCGGATGCATGGAACACCTATGAAGAAGAACTGTTGCATCTGATTTTAACGATAAGGAGTCAATATGCTGGGACTGAAACCCATTAAGCTGCTGCCTGCCCGCGAGCGGGTAGCTTCCGCTTTGCGGAAAGCCATTATCTCAAAAAGCATCCCGGAGGGCGCAGAACTCACGCTGGAAAACACCGCACAGGAACTGGGCGTGTCGGTCACGCCGGTGCGAGAGGCCTTTCAGATCCTTGCCCGTGACGGTCTGCTGGAAGTCAAGCAGAACAAGTGCGCCATTGTGCTGGGCGTAACGGAAAAAACGATTCGGGAGCACTACCAGCTGCGCGCTGCCTTGGAAGGGACAGCATGTATGCTCTGCTGCCAGAACAACGCTGACCTGTCCAAGATCAAAAACTGCGTGGATACTGCTGAGGAGGCTCTTTCTCTTCAGCAGGCCGGAAATTATACTGACTACAACCAGTCCTTCCATTTTGAGATCTGGGAAGCTTCCGGCAATGAAAAAATGCGCAATCTTCTCTCGGAGCTGTGGAACGGCCTGTCCATTGGCGTGGAAATGAGCGAGTTGGACTATGCCCTCAACTCCCAGAGCGAGCATAAAAAGATCTATGCAGCGCTGGAAGCACGGGATGCGATGGCCGCACGGACTGAAATGGAAAAGCACATCTGCGCAGTATGGACGATGCGCTGACCTATTATTTATAAGATCAAGGAGGAAAAGACAATGTATACCTGTGCGAACTGTACGGTTCTGGCCTGCGCCAACAACGCGCCGGAAAAGATGCCCAAAAACTGCCCTATGCGGAATGCTTCGGTGATGGAGGCCGCCCGCGCCGGCTATGATCTGCCCGAGAATCACGATTTCTACATCAATTGTTCGGCCATTGAGGGGCTGGGCTACTGTCAATGGCCCCGCCTGAAGGAGACGGTGGAGTTCTGCAAGCGGATGGGCTACCACAAGCTGGGTCTTGCATTCTGCAAAGGTCTGCGGAAGGAAGCCCGTATCGTGGCCGACCTGCTCCGTGCGCAGGGGTTTGAGGTGGTGTCGGTCATCTGCAAGACCGGTGGCATCTCCAAAGAAGAAGTGGGCATCCCGGAAGAGGTCAAGATCCACCCCGGCGAATTTGAGGCCATGTGCAACCCCATCGCACAGGCAAAGCTTCTGAACGAGCAGCACACCGATTTCAACATTGAGGTCGGACTTTGTGTGGGACACGACTCGATGTTTTATAAGTACTCGGACGCCATGGTCACAACGCTGGTGGCCAAGGATCGCGTTCTGGCGCATAATCCCTGTGGTGCCATTTACTGTGCCGAGGGATATTTCAAAAAGCGGCTGGAATAAAAGAAGGATAAAACGTGCGTTCTCCATCTGCTTTGGAGATCGCACGTTTTTTTTGCAGAAGGCGGCGGCGTGGAGGTCTTCTTGTATCCTACTGTTTGTCTGGCGTGCACAAAAATTTGTACATAATCCGTGCAATGCGACAAAACTCGAAAAAAGGGATTGACAATTCTTTGTTTTGGGTGTATTCTCGTGTCGTCAAGTGGATACATTATCAAAGATTAGATGTAAAATTTTAAAAAAGACGCTGCCGAGATTCCCGGAATTCTAAGGTTCCGGGCAAATCCTTCCAGAACAAAAAGGGCTGTGAGGGCACAGCACGGCGGCAAAGACTCTGCACAACGAGGTGCAGCTGGGGCGTTCCGAAAGTCAGGGCTGTTTTGCTCTGATGAAATGGACATTATATTTCATTAAAGGAGGACCCCCAGTATGTCAGCAGCAACCATCACCCTACTCTTTCTTCTCTTCGCGATCGTCATGTTCGTGTTTGAGAAGATCCCCCCTCGGCGTAACGTCCATGATCGTCTGTATCGGTCTGGTCGTCACCGGCGTGCTGGACATCAAGACCGCTTTTGCGGGCTTCATCGACAGCAACGTCATCCTCTTTGTCGCCATGTTCATTGTCGGCGGTGCCCTGTTTGAAACAGGCATGGCCAACAAGATCGGTGGCATTGTTACCCACTTTGCCAAATCCGAGCGCAGCCTCATCGTGGCCATCATGGTCATCGTTGGCCTGATGAGCGGCGTGCTCTCCAACACCGGCACCGCCGCCGTCCTGATCCCCGTGGTCATCGGCATTGCGGCCAGGTCCGGTTACTCCCGCTCCAAGCTGCTGATGCCGCTTGTGTTTGCAGCGGCCATGGGCGGCAACCTTTCCCTCATCGGCGCACCGGGCAACCTCATCGCCCAGAGCGCTCTGGGTGAGATCGGGATGTCCTTCGGCTTCTTCGAGTACGCTATCGTGGGCCTGCCCATCCTCGCCGTCGGCATCCTCTTCTATGCCACCTTTGGCATGAAGCTGCTGCCCAACCACCCCGTCTCCGATGATGACTCCTTCGGCGGCGAGCAGGACTTCAGCAATGTTCCCAAGTGGAAACAGGTGCTCTCCCTTCGTCATCCTCGTGCTCACCCTGCTGGGCATGATTTTTGAAAAGCAGATCGGCATCAAGCTCTGCATCACCGGCTGTATCGGTGCGCTGGCTCTGATCCTCACCGGTGTCATCTCCGAGAAAGACGCCCTGAAGTCCATCGACCTCAAGACCATCTTCCTCTTCGGTGGTACGCTGTCTCTGGCCTCTGCACTGGATAAGACCGGGGCAGGCGCAGAGATTGCAAACATCGTCATTGGTGCTCTGGGCGAGAATCCCTCTCCCTACGTCCTGACTCTGGTGGTCTTCCTGCTCTGCTGCGTCATGACCAACTTCATGTCCAACACCGCAACCACCGCTCTGATGGTTCCCATCTGCCTGAGCATCGCTCAGGGCATGGGTGCCGACCCCCGCGCAGTCCTGATGGCTTGTGTCATCGGCGGCTCCTGCGCTTACGCAACGCCCATCGGTATGCCCGCCAACACCATGGTGGTTTCTGCCGGCGGGTACACCTTCAAGGATTATACCAAGGCTGGCCTGCCCCTCATCCTCATCGCAACCGTCGTCAGCATGGTGATCCTTCCCATCGCATTTCCGTTCTTCCCGCAGTAAAGCGGACAGGAACGTTGAATATGAGTGAACCAACGCGCAAAATGTACCAAAGCTAAGGAGGCATTGGAATGAACAAACAGGAACAGGTTCAGCAGATGACGACCTATATGGCCAACTTTGTGAGTCATATCGCCAAGGTGCTGCCGGACGACATCATTAACAAGCTCGATGAGCTGGGCGCACAGGAGGATGCTCCTCTGTCCAAGGTCATTTATGAGACCATGAAGCGCAACCAGAAGCTGGCCAAGGAGCTGAACCGCCCCAGCTGCCAAGACACCGGTGTGCTGCAGTTCTGGGTAAAGTGCGGCGTGGACTTTCCCCCTCATCGGCGAGGTGGAGGGTCTGCTGAAGGAGGCTGTGGTCAAGTCTACCTTCGAAGCACCCCTGCGCCACAACAGCGTTGAGACCTTCGATGAGTTCAACACCGGCCGCAATGTCGGCAAAGGCACCTCCCACCGTGTGGTGGGATATCATCCCGAACAGCGACAAGTGTGAGATCTACGCCTATATGGCAGGCGGCGGCTGCACCCTGCCGGGCAAGGCCATGGTCCTGATGCCCGGTGCCGGTTACGAGGGTGTGACCCGCTTCGTCATGGACGTCATGACCAGCTACGGCATCAACGCCTGCCCTCCGCTGCTGGTGGGCGTGGGCGTTGCCACCTCTGTTGAGACCGCTGCTCTGCTGTCCAAGAAGGCTCTGATGCGTCCTCTGGGCAGCCACAACGAGAACGAGCGCGCAGCCTATATGGAGAAGCTGCTGGAGGACGGCATCAACTCCATCGGCCTTGGTCCTCAGGGCATGGGCGGCAAGTACTCCGTCATGGGCGTGCACATTGAGAACACTGCCCGCCATCCTTCTGCCATCGGCGTTGCCGTCAACGTGGGCTGCTGGAGCCATCGCCGCGGCCACATCACGTTTGATAAAGACCTGAACTACACCATTGATACTCATTCGGGGGTGACTTTGTAATGCTGACCATCAAAGACGGAAAGAAGATTCCTTACCACTCCGGTCTCCGCAGAGGACCTGAAGGACATCCATATCGGTGATGTCGTTTACCTGAACGGCGACCTGACCACCTGCCGTGACGTGGCGCACCGCCGCCTCGTGGAAGAGGGCCGCCCGCTGCCTGTGGATGTCAAGGACGCTGCCATTTTCCACGCCGGCCCCATCATTCGCCCTCTGGAGGACGACAAGTTCGAGATGGTGTCTGTGGGCCCCACCACCTCCATGCGTATGGAGAAGTTCGAGTATGAGTTCGTGCAGAAGTCCGGTGTCCGCGTCATCGTGGGCAAGGGCGGCATGGGCCCCAACACCGAGCGCGCCTGCAAGGAGTTCGGTGCCATCCACTGTGTTTTCCCTGCCGGTAACGCCGTTGTGGCTGCCACCGAGGTGGAGGAGATCGTCGAGGCCCAGTGGCGTGACCTCGGTATGCCGGAAACTCTGTGGCACTGCCACGTTAACGAGTTTGGCCCCCTGATCGTTTCCATCGACGCTGAGGGTCGCAACCTGTTCGAAGAGAACAAGGTCATCTTCAATCAGCGCAAGGATAAGCGTCGAGGAAATTTGCAAGCACGTTGGCTTCATCAAATAAGATCCAACTGCGAAGCCAGCGTTGCCTATACCCTGCGGAGAGCAACCATCCATCAAAAAGCTTCTTCTCCTAAAATGAACTCACTATCACGTTAATTCTAACAACCATATTTGCTTTCACAGATCCAACAGACTTCTTATCATTTACTCCTATCTTCATTACCCTGTTTATCCTGCTTCTCCGCAAAACACCCCGGATGCTGTCTGTAATATCGGCATCCCTTTGCACGGAAAAAATGCAGACAAAGAAGATCTTGACCGTTCTTTTTTTTGTCAAATATAAACACCTTTGGAAAATTGCCAAAATATAAACATTCAAGTGCCTTTGCATCTGCAAGGTGGAAGTAATCCACAGGAGGACAACCTAAATGAGCCCATTGGAGATCACACTGGTCATCCTGCTTGTAACGATCATCGCCTTTGTATCCGGTAAAGTCCCGTTCTCGGTCATTTCTACCGGCATCATTCTGGCGCTGATCCTCACCGGCATCAAGACCCCTGCCGAGGCCTTTGGCGGCTTCATCAACACGAATGTGGTCATGTTCGTAGCCATGTTCGTCATTGGTGCAGGGCTGACCAAAACGCCCCTGATTGACAAAGCCCAGAGTCTGGTCATCCGCTACAAGGACAATATGCGGATGCTGATCTTTCTTTCCTGCGTGGCAGGTGCGTTTCTGGGCGCCATCACCAGTGCCACCGCAACTGCCGCTATCATGATCCCTCTGCTGATAGGCATTGCGAACGACATCGGCGTGAGCCGCAGCAAGCTGCTGTATCCTTCTATGGCCTGTGCCAACATTGCCACCCAGATGACCTTTCTCGGTCAGGGTGCTTCCAACATGGCATGGAACGATGTCATGATGCAGGCCGGCGCACCGACACCGCTGCACATCTGGGATTTCACCATTGCACGCATTCCGATGCTGACCATTGCCATCCTGTACATGACCTTTGTTGGCTATAAGCTGATGCCGGATATTCCCAACGAGCAGTTTTCAGATGCAGCCCATACGGCATCTGAGAGCGAAAAACTCAGCCCCTTCAAGCGCAAACTGGCTGTCCTGATCGTTCTGGTCTCCATTGCAATGATGCTGCTGGAAAATGTGATCGGCATCAAGATGTACCTCACTTCCTGCATCGGCGCTGCCGCTCTGGTGCTGACGGGTGTGCTGACCGAGAGGGAAGCCCTCAACTCCATCCACCAGCCGACCATTTTCCTGTTTGCCGGTGTGCTGGCTCTGTCGGACGCCATCCAGACCACGGGTGCGGGCGATGTGGTGGCGGACTGGATGATCCGCCTGCTGGGCAACACCACAAATCCGTATCTGACCATGCTGGTGTTCTTCCTGGTACCGTTCATCCTGACGCAGGTCATGTCCAATCTGGCCACGCTGACCATCTTTATCCCGCTGGTCACTTCCGCCTGTATCCGCATGGGCGTAGACCCCCGTGCTGCCGTGGTCGGCGTGATCACAGCCAGCTGTGTGTCCATTATGACCCCCATGGCAGCTCCCTGCCAGATCATGATCATCGAGCCGGGCGGATACACCTTGAAAGATTATCTCAAGTGTGGTACCCCGCTGGCGCTCATCCTCATTGTCGTGTCCGTATTTTTCCTGCCGACACTTTATCCTTTTGCCTGATTCTATTTTCCCACCGCAGTTCCGCTACACCTATCAGGACGAGCACGGCAAGAGCTGCGACAAATGGGAGAGCTTTCCCACCAAAGAGGAGGCGGTGAAACGCCAGAAACAGATCGAGCACGAGCTGGCGACCGGTAATTTCCTGATCCCGTCCACGGTGACGGTGGCGGAGTTCCTGATGGACTGGCTGCCCAAGCAGTGCAGCAAGCACAAGTGGGCACCCAAGACCTACCAGTCCAATCTGGCGCTCATCCAGAACCTCATCATCCCCTATATCGGGGAGATGCAGATGCAGAAGCTGCGACCTTACCACATCGAAGCCCTGTACGACACCCTGAGCAAGACCCCCTGCGGACAGTATGTGGGCGGCAAGCGGCGAGACCTCTCGCCCAAGCAGCAGAAGCGCACCCTCTCCGGCACTACCCTCCATGAAGTCCATCAGTTTCTGCACAATTCCTTTCTGCTGGCGGTGGAGTGGGGCATCCTCATCAAAAGCCCCGTCCCGGTGGAAGCGCCCAAAAAGACCACCCAAGAGCGCAGCATCTGGGAGGTGGACGAGATGCGGGCAGCGTTGGACAGCATGGAGGACCCTATCCTGCATCTGGCGGTGCACCTGACACTGGTGGGTGCACTCCGAGAAGGGAGGTGGCAGGTCTGACCCCGGAGGACATCGACTTTGATGCTGCCAACGGCATGGGCACCTTCACCGTCAACCGTTCCATGCAGCGGGTGCAGAAAGACACGCTGGCACAGGTGGACAAGGGCTGCATCCTCCGCATCTTCCCGGACAAGCTGGAGGGCAGCAAGACCTCTCTTATCCTGAAAGACACCAAGACCGAAGCCTCCTGCCGCACCATCTTTATGACCGCCGCCTTGCGGGAGGAGCTGAAGCAGTGGCTGGAACGCTTGAAAAGGGAAGAAACCCTCGACCCGGAGCGCTACCGCAACAGCGGGATGCTGCTGCGACTCCCCAACGGTCTGGCGGTGGAGCCGGTGCTCATCCGCAAGAAGTTCCTGAAATGGCAGGATGCACACCCGGAGTTCCCGCGCATCGTCTTTCATGGGCTGCGTCACTCCAGTGCCACCTATCAGTTGATGATCTCCGGCGGCGACATCAAGGCGGTGCAGGGGACCACCGGTCACGCCAGTGCGGATATGCTGGTGAACACCTACGCTCATATCCAGCAGTCCTCCCGTGTGGAGCTGGGCAAGAAGTTTGAAAGCGGCTTCTATGCCAAGCCCGACACCTCCAGCCCGCAGGCTGTACCCGCCGCAGGCGAACCTACCATCTCCATGACGGCTCTTTTGGAGTTGCTGAAGGATGCCGACCCGGAAATGAAGGCAAAGCTCCGCCTGGCACTGCTCACCTGACCAGTTTCCAAAGACCAGAACAACAATCAAACATGACTTGTCGGTGTCTTTGATCATCTGTTTGGACATCCGGGCGGTTGTCCGTTTGATATAGAAATGAGGTTCACCATGAATAAACTGCTTTCCTGCCGCTTCAATATGGACACCAACCGGACCTTCAGTGGAAGCCTCGGTTCGCAGACGGCTCTACCGTTGCCATCGACTGCATACGCCATTGAAGGATGAGCAACGTTTCGTATAATCTAATGCTGTGACGCATGACATCGACCAGACCAATTTCTTAAGACAGTTCAAACCTTTATCCATTTTCAGAAATGGCCGCCTGTCTCCATCGGAAGGGTGAAAAAAGACCAAATACCATCCGGGAAAAAAAAGGCGGACGGCTTTGGTCCTTTCTAACGGGTGAAGGAGAACAAATCTGTAAAGTCTGCGGATTGAAAGCTGGTCCGGCGGCAGGTACAGCCGATTTCTTTCATCAGCCCAGAACGCCCACGTTCTCGATTGCGGTCTGCTGCAGCTCTTCCAGGAAGTCCAGTGCATCCTGACCGGTCACGATAAACGGATCGTTGAAGTTGATCGCACGCTGATCCTCATCGTACTTGGCATTGTTGTTCACAACGTCCTCGCACAGGGAAGCCAGATAGGAAACGATGCCTGCATCCGTGCCCTTGGGAGCCATCCAGATGTAGCAGCCGTTAAAGTTGTTCTTCACGTAGCCGCTTTCATTGATGGAAGGGGTATCCGGCAGTGCGGAGCAGCGGTCGCCAATGGTGCACAGGGCAGTCACGTCGCCATTCTCGATGTATTCCTTCGCAGTCAGGTAAGGTACAAAGCAGACATCCACATGGCCGCCGACCAGTGCTGCGATACGGTCAGAACCATCGCCGCCATCCACGATGTTGCACGTCAAATCCTGCCTGCTGGAGCAGCAGAGCGTAGACATGCGTGTTGCCGCCGGAGGACATGCCCATCTTGATGGTGCCGGGGTTTGCCTTGGACTTTTCCAGCAGATCCTCCATGGAGGTGATGCCGGACTGCTTGTTGGCAAACAGCATTTCGCCGGGGCCGCGGCCAAATACGGCAATCACTTCGTAGTCCTTATAGCTGTACTGGCAGGTGCCGGAAGCAAAGTTGTTGACGACAGCAGAGGTATTTGGTGCCGATGATGGTATAGCCGTCGGTGGGGGGTGCTCTGATATTGCGTCATAGCCACAGAGCCATTGGAGCCGGCCATGTTGGTCACGGCAATGGACTGGCCAAAGGAAGGCTCAACATACTGTGCCATCAGGCGGTTGTTCAGGTCGGTATCGCCACCGGCACCAAAGCCAACCACCAGCGTCATGGAAGTGTTGGGATATCCGTCCGGCTTAGCAGCTGCGCTCCCTGCTGCGGTGGATGCCGTTGCGGAAGTAGCGGTCGAGCTGGCAACAGAGGAAGCCGAGCTGCCGCCGCAGGCAGTCAATGCAGCAGATGCGCCCACGATACCCATAGCAGCAAGGAACGAACGACGAGTGATCTTTTTCATGATAAACTTTCCTTTCTCCTTGTAAATATTTTGTGTGAAACCGGAATATATGATCCATTAACGTTTTCTGAATTATTCCCCTTCGGATGCCTCAACAGTCTCCACGGCAGCAGCTTCACGGTCAGCAGCGCGCTTATTGGAACGCAGGCTGTAAACGATCATGACGACAGTGACGACCAGGATGACCAGGGCGAAGCGGGTGGTTCAGCAGTTCCTTCGGGGCCGCTGCTCATGAAAGACTCGGCACGGCGCAGGTTCTTTTCAAAGATGGGTCCCAGAATAAAGCCAATGGCAACAGGCATGATGGGCAGCTTCATGGCACGGATCACAACTGCGATCAGGCCGAAGTACAGCAGGCACCACACATCAAACATGCGGTTGCTGCAGCCAAATGCGCCCACACAGCACATGCACAGGATGATGGGCATCAGCAGGTTCTGCGGAGCAGACAGAACCTTGACAAAACCCTTGATGCCGAACAGCATGAAGAACAGCATGAACAGAGAGGACAGGCCGATGATGAGGTAGATGGCATACATCAGAGCGCCGCTCTTATCAAAGATCAGCGGGCCAGGGGGCGATACCGTGGATGATCAGGCTGCCCAGCAGGATCGCCGTGATGCCATCGCCGGGGATACCCAGAGTCAGCAGGGGGATCATTGCGCCGCCGATGGCAGCGTTGTTTGCAGTTTCAGAAGCCACGACGCCGTCCATAATGCCGGTGCCGAACTTTTCAGGAGTCTTGGAGCGGTTCTTGATAGTGGTATAGGACATGATGCCGGCTGTACCGCCGCCGATACCGGGCAGGATGCCAATGCCGGTGCCGATAAATGCCGCGATGAAGAAGTTGCCGATCTGGCTCTTGAACTCCTGCCAGGTGAAGCCCAGACCATGGATCTTATCCACGGTGGTGTTCTGAACGATGACTTCCTTGGGCTTGACGACTTTCTGCGCCACGCCCACGACCTCCGGCACTGCATACAGGCCGATCAGAACGACCAGCTGCTGGAAGCCGGACTGCATATTCACACTGCCAAAGTCATAACGCACGATACTGTCAAAAGCACTGATGCCGAACGTGGCAAAGATGACACCCAGCAGCGCTGCTGCCAGGCCTTTGACCATATCTTTGCCTGCCAGCGAAATGACCAGCGACAGGGAGAAAATGGACAGTGCGCAATACTCAAATGCACCAAACTTGATCGCGACAGCTGCCAGATAGGGGCGCAATGATCATCAGGGCGATCAGACCAAAGATGGTACCGAGGAACGAGAAGAAGATGCCGGTGCCCAGCGCCTTTGCGCCCTCGCCCTTGCGCGCCATGGGCGCGCCGTCAAAGGCAGTGACCATAGAAGCGGGCGTGCCGGGAATATTCAGCAGAATAGAGGAGACCAGGCCGCCGGAGATGCCGCCAATGTACAGCGCCATCAGCAGTGCAATGGCTCTGTTGTCGCTCATTGCAAAAGTCATCGGCAGGCAGATGGTAACAGCCATCGTTGCAGTCAGCCCGGGGATCGCACCAAAAATAGTACCGATCAGGGTGCCTGCTGCCACCAGTACGATGCTCAGCGGATCACCGAACACCATGGAGAAGCCTTCCATTAACATGATCTGTACCTTCCTTTCTTAGAAGATTCCCTTCAGGATACCCTGCGGGAGCGGCATCGAGAAAGCGTATTTGAACAGCGCATAGATGGCAACTGCACAGATCAGAGCAAAGATCAGTGTAAAGCCTATCTTGCGATCCTCTTTGTAGGAGAGGATGTTGAACTCTGCAAACAGGAACAGGAACGTGGAGATCAGGAAGCCCACCGGCTGGATCAGGGCAATGTAGACCAGCAGCACCACGAACATCCACGACCGCACGGTTTGTCGGCCCAGAAGCCCTTGACCATGCTGTCCAGCGGTCTTTTTTTCCGGTGCATTGCCTGCCGCCTTTTCCGCTTTCATCACGCGCAGGCCGCGGACGATCAGCACAATGCCGAGGATCAGCAGCAGCACGCCCCACAGCTTGGGCACGGAAGATGCATTGAGGAGCGACGATGAAAGCATCTTGGGGATCTTGATCATCGGCACCGATCAGATAGGCGATGGCAAAACCGCACCAGAACGATGCCGCTGAACAGATCATTCTGCCCCTTCTTGTATTTTTTTCGTATTTCATAAGCTGTTCTCCTATTTTTTTTCAGGCGGGACGGCTCCCGACAGCCCGTTTACTTATCAGCCCACTTGGGATGATCGTAGACCTTTTGTCTGCCACGAAGGGCCACTTTTCGCCGCGGATCACCGCCAGACAGCCATCCACGCACATGGTAGCCATCTTGATGACGGCTTCGCGGGTCTGTGCTGCCGAATGCGGGCTTACGATCAGGTTGGGGGTATTCAGCAGGGGGATCATCCGGCTTGGGCGGCTCATTGCAGAACACGTCGGTGGGTGATCTCCTCGATCTCCTCGCGGCCGAACAGGCCGTTCTCACCGCAGTGGGGGTTCAGGCCTGCCACAGCAATGCGGGGATTCTCAATGCCCATATCCTTGCAGGCCTTGTTGGCGATCTCGATGACTTCCAGAACGCGATCTTTCTTCACCCGATCGCAGGCCTCGCGCAGGGAGACGTGGGTGGAGACGTGCACCACTCGCAGGTCATGGTGAGCCAGCATCATGGTGTACTTCTTGGTATGGGTGTAGGTGGCGTAAATTTCGGTATGGCCGTCGAAATGGGTGTAGCCGTCCGACTTCTCGCCGTGATAGTACTCCAGTGCCTTGTTCATGGCTTCCTTGTTCAGGGCGTTGGTACAGGTAGCATCCACCTCACCGGCCATGGCCAGCTCAATGACCTTCTTCACGCACTGGAAGGCCGCATTGCCGCCCTCCACGCTCACTTTGGCCATCTCGAACTTGTTGATGTCCTCGATGAGGTCGAGGTGCAGCACGTCGATGGTTCCGGGGGTGAACAGAGCATCCGACACCTTCTCGCAGCGGTGGATGACGATGTCCTCGCGGCCAACGAACTTCCTGGCCTGCTCGATCACCTTCACGTCGCCCACAACAATGGGGCGGCAGTAGGTATACTGCTCCGGATCTGCCAGAGCCTTGATGGTGATCTCCGGGCCGGAGCCGGCGGGATCGCCCATCGTAATGCCAACGATAGGTTTATTCATAACAGTGCTCTCCTTGCTTCTTCGCAGTTTCAGTGCAGCCCTTGGCCTCGTTCTCGGCCAGAACCTTCTTGATGGCTTCCATGCCTTCCTCAGGCACGTAGTTGAAGGGTGCGCGGCACTTGCCAACGGGGTGGCCCTGCAGGGCCACGGCGGTCTTGATGATGGTGTTGGGGTTGCCGTACTTGAAGGTCTGCTGCAGGATGGCAATCGCATCCTGTGCAGCCTGTGCGCCTTCCAGATCGCCTGCCTTGAAGCAGTCGTAGATCTTGGCAACGGTCGCGGGCCAGATGTTGGCACGGCCTGCGATGCCGCCGGCACCGCCCTCCTTCAGGCAGGTCAGGATCGCATCGTCTTTGCCCGCCAAAATGGCAACTTCCTTGTTCAGCTCGCGGGTCAGGCGGATGTAGGCTTTCAGGTTCTCGATATCGCCGCTGGAATCCTTTGCGCCCACGATGTTCTCCACATCACGGCACAGTGCCTGCACGGTCTCGGGCAGCAGCTTGTTGCCGGTGCGGGCGGGGATGTTGTACAGGATGATGGGAATGTTGACCTGCTTTGCCACGGCCACATAGTGGTCGTACAGCTCTTTCTGGGAAGCCAGTGCGAAGCTGGGGGTGATGATGGACAGGGCATCTGCGCCCATCTCCTCGGCGCGCTTGCTCATGCGGATGGTCTCGGCGGTGGTGATGCAGCCGGTGCCTGCGTAGACCGGTACGCGGCCCTTTACCTGATCGATGACAGTGGCAAGGATCTCTTCCTTCTCCTGGAAGGACAGGGCGTAGGCTTCGCCGTTGGTGCCCATGGGGAAAATGCCGTGCACGCCACCTGCCAGCAGACGCTCCACCTGCTCGCGCAGAGCCTGATGGTTGACCGTCTGCTCATCATTGTTCATGGGGGTAATTACGGGAGGGATGATGCCCTTGATATCGCTGGTCTTCATAAGTCTTTACTCCTTTTCTGTTACATGATTTCCTGATACAGCTTGCGTGCGTCGTCGGCGGTAACGGGGCGCATATTGTTCACCAGCAGGCGCTGTACCTGCATACCGGCGTTGACCAGACCTTCGAGGTCCTCAGCGGGCACGCCGAACTCCTTGAGGCTGGTAGGGATATCCAGATGCTTGACGATCGCTTCGAGACGGGCGATCATCCATGCAGTCTTTTCCTCCACGGTGGTGCAGGTCTTTTCCTCGTGGCAGCAGTAATCGTAAGGCCACAGCCAGACGCTCCCGCACGGCGGGGTGCTCGCTGTTGAAGCGCATGACGGTGCCAGCAGGATGGCGTTGGAAACGCCGTGGGCAATGTGGTACTTGCCGCCCAGCGGGTAGCTCAGTGCGTGCACAGCGGTGGTGCCGGAAGCGGTGATGGCCAGACCGCCGTAGTAAGCTGCGATCTGCATCCGGTTCTTCTCTGCCATGGCCTCGGGGTCATCGCAGGCTTTCTCAATGTTGTTCAGGATCAGGTCAAGGCCCTCCAGAGCATACAGATCGCTGAAGGGGTTAGCCTTGTTGCTGGTAAAGCACTCGATGCAGTGTGCCAGCGCATCCACGCCGGTAGCAGCTGCGATCTTGCGGGGCAGGTTCTTGATCATGCGGGCATCCAGAATGACGTAGTCCGCGATCATGTTCTCGTTGACGATGCCCACCTTCAGCTCCTTCTCCGGCACAGCCACGATGGCGTTGGGAGTGACCTCGGCGCCGGTACCGGCGGTGGTGGGGATCAGCACGATGGGCACGCACTTCTGTGCCATGCCGGGGTTATCCAGCAGCTCCTTCACGCCGTAGGCGTCGGTCACCAGCACGCTTGCCAGCTGGCAGCGTGCATCACGGAGCCGCCGCCGCAGGCCACGATCAGGTCTGCACCGGAGACCTTGAACTCGTCCACCAGCTTCTGCACAGCCATGTAGCTGGGCTCCGGGGGCAGCTCGTCCAGCACATAGTACTCTGCGCCGGAGGCTTTGACGGCTTCCTCCGGCAGAGCAAACAGGCCTGCGCCCTCAATGCCCTTATCGGTAAACATCGCTACCTTCTTTGCGCTGCGCGCCTTGATGATGGCGGTGATATTGTCCATAGCGTTCTCGCCGCCGTAAACTGCGTGCGCATCTCTTCGTTTTCGTTTTACCGTCTCAGGGCAGGCCGGGAAGTTTCTGATAGGCCATGGTTTTCTCCGAATCCATCGTCTATCTCAAGTTTGCTCGGCTGCAATGCGGTCTGCAAGGTCGAGCAGCAGTTTTTCGTGGCCGAAGCCGCCCGACTTGGTGATAACGTAGCGGGTGCAGCCGCAGTAGGTAAAACGGGCCAGCACGACGCCCTTTTCCATCTCGCACACCGGCTCAAGCTCCTTGATGCCCACGCAGTTCATGCACTGTAACAGCGTGTCGCCGCCGGTGAGCAGCAGGGTCCCAAGCGCGGGGCTGGTGAACAGTTTGCCCAGCATATGGCCGATGCTGCTGGCGATGCCGACCCGCAGGCCCTCGAGGTCGAGGCCCCGGGCGGCGGCGTAATCCGCCGTGGGCTGGTTGCCGCCCTCGTCGTTGGTCTCGATGATGCAGCGGGGGTTCGCGGCCAGCATCTCGTTGATGCCCTGCAGGGCCTCTTTGCCGTTCTCGCTCTCCCAATAGCCGGGGTCGAGCTTCTGGCGCGGGGTCAGGCGCAGGCGGGAGAAGCCGTTCTGTTCGGCCACATCCAGCTGGCGCAGGGTGATGGAGTTGACGCTTCCACAGACCACCAGCAGGCGATGGTCCAGCTTCGGCATGGTGACCGTCCTGCGCTCGGTCATCTTCATCAGGTCGGGCAGCAGCGCTGCAAAGCCGGCACAGCCTGCCATCAGGCGGGGCTTGCCATTCCGGAACAGGGCGCGGCCCGTGGACGCAAGGTCGTCGAGGCTCCCGGCGTCAAAGACCAGGATGCCCTCCTGCTCCGGCACAGCCTCACCCTCTTTCAGGGTCGGGAAGCTGTAGGCAGGCACATCGGTCTGTTCCCCGATGAGCTCCGTCACCCTGGCGTGGCGCACCGGCTCGAAGGGGTCGATGCCGAAGGGGCTCTCGGTCACAGGCACGCCGCTGATATAATGTACTCCGTCCCGGGTCACACGGTCGATCTGGGGAAGGCCGGCAGGAACGGCAGCCGGCGCCCCCGCTGGTTTTGAGCAGGGCCGAAAGCTCTGCGCCGATGTTTCCGCGCAGAGCGGAGTCTGTCTTTTTATATGCTGAAAACTCCCGCACTCATCGCCTCCCGGGTCAGTTTTGCGATGACGGCGTAGGCCTCTGCAGCGGGCAGATGGCGCGTCTCGGTGTCCACCACCAGCACAGCGGCATCATTGGCTGCAAAATCCACCTGCTCTCCGACCACGACGCGGGTGGGGATGCCGCAGGCGGCGAACTGGACACCCGTGTCCAGCGCACCTGTAAAGTCATCTGCAAGGATCAGCAGAAGCAGCATAGGTTGCTCCTCCTCTCATGATTTATTCTCGTGATACCATTATGCCTTATTTTGACACGGCGTGCATGGAAACGAGCGGCCTTTTCCGTTTTAATTTGAAACATCGATTAATTTGTTTTTTGGTTATAAAGTCTCAAACCGTTTCAAATCAGAACAGTCTTTGTTTGAGATTTTCGGAAGTTTATTTGCTAGAATAGTAGCAAATATGAACGGAGGTGTCCGTTGTGATAGAGACTCACACCCGTATTCTGGGCATTGCCCCCTACGACGGAATGCGCACCGCCATGGAGCAGGCGGCGCAGGCTTATCCCAATGTTGAAATGGACATTTACACCGGCGACCTGGAAGACGGGCAGGCCATCGTGCAGCAGATGCCCCCCAACTCCTACGACTGCATCATCTCTCGCGGCGGCACCGCAGCCCTCATCCGGCAGGTGACCGACCTGCCGGTGGTGGACATCCACATCTCGGTGTACGATGTGCTGCGCACCATGAAACTGGCAGAGAACTACACCAGCCTGTACGCCATCGTGGGCTTCCCCAGCATCACCGAGCCGGCCCACACCCTGTGCAGCCTGCTGGACTTCAACCTCGACATCCTCACCGTGAACAACGCTGCTGAGGTGCGCCACACCCTGGAGCGCCTGCAGCAGGGCGGCTACCGGATGGTGGTCTGTGATATGGTCACCCACACCATCGCCCGGGAGATGGGCTTTGACGCCTTCCTCATCACCTCCGGCGTCGAAAGCCTTCACACCGCCATCGAACAGGCTGTCAATATCAGCACATGGTTCGGCCAGCTGCGGCAGGAGAACCTGTTCCTGCGCAGCATCACCCAGGGCCAGAACGGCCAGGCCATTGTCATGGAGTCCAATGGCGACCTCTTCTACAGCAGCATCTCCGAGGTCCCAGCGGAGCTGAGCAGCGTTCTTCAGTCCCACATCCGGGAGATACCGGCCAGCGGCAACCTCCGCTTTTACTACACCGAGCGGGACCAACTCTACAGCATCACCGCCCAGCAGCTGCTGATGAACAACGTCCAGCGGTATCTGTTCTACTGTGTTCCGGCCCGCATCCCGCTCCATTCCAGCCGTCCCGGGCTGCGGTCGCTGAACCAAGGCGAGTGCGAGTATCTTTTCTCCAACAGCTTCTACAGCCTGAGCGGTGCCATGGGCACTCAGGCGGCCGAGATACGCTCCCTCGCCCTGCTGCGCCAGCCGGTATTCATCTGCGGCGAGCCGGGCACCGGCAAAGAGCAGATCGCCCGCTACCTCTATCTGCACAGCTCCCTTGCAAACCACCCCTTCATCGTGGTGAACTGTGCGCTGCTGAATGAGAAGACCTGGGATTTCCTGCTCAACCATTACAATTCCCCGCTCAATGCTACCGGAAACACCGTCTATTTCCAGAATTTTGAGTCCATCTCGCCCCAGTGGAGTTCAGAGCTTCTTGCCGCCATTGAAGAAACCGGTCTTGCCCGCCGGGTGCGGCTCATCTTCTCCTGCTCCATCGTCGAGGGGGAGCCGGTGCCGGAAGTGCTGCGGCATTTCAGTGAGCGGCTGGGCTCACTGGCCCTTCCCCTGCCCTCCCTGCGCAGCCGGTCGGACGAGATCCCGTCCCTGTCCAGCCTCTACCTGAACAGCCTGAATCTGGAGCTGGGCAAGCAGCTCTCCGGCTTTGAGCCCCGCGCCATCGAGATGCTCCGCCAGTACCCCTGGCCCAACAATTACACCCAGTTCAAGAACGTCCTGCGCGCCCTCGCCGCCCTGTCGGACGGCCCTTACATCCGGGCCGGGACGGTGGCCGATATGCTCTCCAAAGAGCGGACTCTGCGGGCCGTGCCGCAGCCGGCTTCTGCCCGCAAGCCCAGTGAGCAGACCCTCGAAGAGGTCATCCGTGATGTCGTCCAGCAGACCGTCGCCGCCCACGGTGGAAATCGCGCCGCCGCTGCCCGTCAGCTGG
>VOFC01006261.1_pt1 | contig 41004 bp, 66 predicted proteins | sample 5384161 | NCBI WGS metagenome assembly VOFC01 (sample SAMN12384722, study PRJNA508395) | human gut metagenome | isolation source: healthy gut B | host: Homo sapiens
CTTCTGATTTACTTATCTTGTCATCATCAAAAATGACTTCGTTCTTCTCTTCTGTCATAGACGAAACAGCTCCATATTATTTTTATCGATGTCTTATTTTCCTTCGTAGCAGATCGCAGACTCCAGACGATATTTGCTAATGCGCTCACGGCCCTTCAGTCCTGCCAGTTCGATCAGCACTACCACGCCGGCTACTTCACCGCCCAGAGACTCGATCAGTCTGATCATAGCCTCGGTAGTACCGCCGGTAGCGATCAGATCATCCACGATCAGAACCTTCTGTCCGGGCTTGATGCTGTCCTTGTGCATCTCGATGGTGGCGGAACCATACTCCAGATCGTAAGTGGTGGAAACAGTCTCTCTGGGAAGCTTGCCCTTCTTACGGATCAGTACAAAGGGCTTATGATTATTGTATGCGATCGGGGTTCCGAAGATAAATCCGCGGGACTCAGGGCCTACTACCACATCATAGTCCAGATCCTTGATCTTCTCCTGCATGGTATCGATTGCCAGATGCAGTCCGTCCGCATCCTGCAATACGCTTGTCACATCACGGAAAATAATACCTTTCTCCGGGAAATCGGGAATGCTCCTTACATATTCTTCCAACTTTTTCATGTTTCTACACACCTTTCTCTTTTTTAACGAATTATATCTGTTTTTCTGCTATTTCAATCTGTTTCTTGATAAAATATTTGATGATCTCGCTTCGGGTAATAATGCCGATAAATACATTTCTGTCATCGATCACCGGTACAAAGTTCTGCATCTGCGCCTGTCCCAGCAGTTCTTCCATATTCGTATCGATACATACCGGACGGATCTTGCCGCTCTGGATGATATCCCTTATCGACAGCTTCTCCAGACTTTTCATGGTAATGCTGTCCAGTTCACTGTTGTGGCTTAAGATATTCCACAGAAAATCTCCTCACTGACTACACCCACATACCTGTCCTCGGCATCGATCACCGGTACCGCTGTGTAACCGTAGCGTTTCATCTTCTCCAGCCCCTGTCTGATAGTCATATCGTCCCGAAGAAAAGTAACCTCCTCCTTCGGGGACAAAAAAGATGCAATATTCACAATGTTCCTCCTGCTTGTTCTTTTGTGTCCGTTAATTTTGATCCTTAGGGTCGACCTCTTCGAAGGTACTGTCCAAGGCATCCTGCTCCTGTTTGAATCTCCGGAGCTTGCGCGCAAAATAAATCGTAGAAAAGCAATCGCCGGCACCACTGAGAATCAGTACCACTCCCAGAACACGGAACAACAGAATCGCTGCTTTGAACGGATTGTAGATCAGTACCACTCCGAGAATGATGTTGATTGCCGCCACAATAAGAAGTCCCAGCCAACTGCCGTAACCCAGTCTTTTCAGGTCAATGGCATCCTGCAGTTTGCTGCATCCGCTACACAGAACCAGTACTCCCAGAATAAAGGGAATCAAGGGAGATGACGATCTCTACCTTGTATAGGACTACTGCTCCCAACACGATTCCGAGAATACCGAATACAAACTCATTGTGATAATAGTTCTCTCTGGCATCTCTGAGCAGATAGCAGATGATAGATACCAGTCCTGCCACGATCAATACGATACCGATCAGATACCCCAGTGTCTTCTGCATGGTCTCCGGGATCACCAGTGCCACGATTCCTAAGAGAATATACAGCACACCGGTAAGAATTGCTTCCCATTTCAATTCTTTCAGCATTTTCATATGTAACCCTTCCTTTCCTGTAAAACAATGTTAAACTCAGGGAAAACGAAAAAGGGGCTCTCTGCAAACCTGCGGAAAACCCCCTTTGTGTTCAATTTACTTTCTGCCGCAGCACTTCTTATACTTCTTGCCACTTCCGCAGGGACAGGGATCATTGGGATAAACCTTCTGCTCCTTCACAATGGTAGTGGAAGACTTCTGCTCTTTGTAGAGTTCCTTACGGGTCTCTTCGTCAAAGATATCGTTCCACTCTTCCAGATTGTACAGCCAGTCAGCCTCTGCTGCTACCATGTTCTTGTACAGAAGAGCCTTATCGAAGCCTAAGTTTACCTGAGTATCCTCTTCCAGATCATCAATGGGGTTCTGCTCTACCAGGCTGTCGTTGATGCCATCCAGGAATCCGGTCATGGTCATCAGAGATACTTTAAACTTGTCAGCCAGTTCCTTCACGGTACCCTTTACTACTTCATCGGGATTCTTCAGAAGCTGTGCGTAGATCTCCCTTCTCCTCCTGGAAATAAGTTGCCCAGAGCTGCTGCAGCTTCTCTTTGCCGGTTGCCTCATTATATGCTACTGATCTCCACTGTTCCATTAAATTCATAATTGTAATACCATCCTTACATAATAATTAAATATTTAATAATACGATTTCTCCGCCCTTCGGACTCTCGAAATCGTCACATCCATTCGCATTTCGGACTGGCGTCCTCCATGCTCATGTCTGTTTATCCGCTCAATAGGTGAACTGCCTTGCCTGCAAGCAGTCAGGCAGTTCACCTATTGAGAATTATTAATCATAGTATATAACAACTCGTCCTCAAAAAACAACAAAAAAATATCAATCGGGGATGTATACGAACCCACAAATCGGGACAGACTACTACTATCATCGGATCCCCTCCTTTGATCTTACGGAAGATACGATAATACTTAATCCTCCCCTTTTGAAAAGAGGCACCCTTCGGTGCCTCTTTTTTACAATGGAACTTTTCCTTCTTTGATCAGTTCAATAAATGCATCCGCTGCCTTCGGATCGAACTGGGTTCCCTTATTTTTCTCAAGTTCACCCATGGCATATTCCACACTGAGTGCTTCCTTGTAAGCTCTCTTGGAGATCATGGCATCAAAGCTGTCGCATACCGTCAGAATCCTGCCCAGGAGCGGGATCTCTTCTCCCTTCAGTCCTCTGGGATATCCCTTACCGTCATATCTTTCATGATGAGAGACTACTGCCGGGATCACATAATTCATATTTGGCAGATAATGGATCATTTCTATGGACTTTCTCTACATGGCTCTTCATGATCTCATATTCTTCATTCGTAAGCTTTCCAGCCTTTTTCAGGATGCTCTCCGGGATACCGATCTTACCGATATCATGCAAAAGCCAGCCACCTTCACAGTATGGATATCATCCCCCGGCAGTCCCAGCTTCTGTGCCAGCAGCACTGCATACTGAGATACATTCGTGGAGTGCTGGAAAGTAAAGGAATCCTTCGCGTCGATAGCAGCCACCAGTGCATACACCGTAGGCGCCACCTGTTCATATCCGGTCCCTTTATTCCTGCGCTCCTCCGTCAATATTTCCTTCATATACCTGGATCGGTTCTTGCCGTTTTGCTTTGCATAAAAAGCTGCACGCTTAGACTTTTTGAAAAAGATCCAGTGCATCCGACGCCAGTCCGGGATGCCATGCCACACCGACACTGAAGGTAATCGGCTGCATGACCTGTGGTTTGTCCACGCCATTCTCCTGCACTGCATGGGTCAGCTTTTCCGCCAGTGCCACCAACGTCTTACTGCCGGTCTCCGGCACAGAGATCAGGAATTCATTGGAGCCGACGCGGAATACTTTGCCGTTCTCTGCATTTTCCTGCAATTTCTTCGCACACCATTTTAAGATCCGGTCTCCGGTCTGCTCTCCGTACAGATCATTATATAATTTGAAATTATCCATATCCATGTACAGGAAGCCTCTCGCATCTCCGAGAGCGCCCTCTTATGCCGCAGGCATCCACAATAATAAGTGCGGTTGTACAAGCCTGTCAGTTCATCATGTATAGATACCTGATATACTCTTTCATAGGCATCAATATTTTTCAGGCTTCGGATGCAATGTTCGCCAATTGTCTTATGCAGTCCACTTCCTGATAATTGAGCTTATTTGCCCGCATCCGCTCCATATAGATAAACCCGCAGATCTGATTATCATATCTTAAGGTTGCGATCACTGTCCGCTCCGGGATATTATCCTGTTTCACCAGGTCACAGATCCCGGCTGCTTCTTCCTCTTAATGGAATATGTCCGCTCTGTACCGCTTCGTGATACCCTTCTCCATTCGAATTCTTCTCGAAGATCCTGGCTTCACATCCGGGGATCGCATCGCCCAGAATATCATGCAGTGTAGTAAACAGCTCTCTGCGGCTCAGAATGGATGCCGCCCTGTCCTGAAATTGCCGGATTCCCTCCAACATATGCTTCTGCTTCTGATATAGGATATTCTCCAGCCGCTTCCTGGCAAAAGCTACCACCAGCACCGTCCAGGCACATTGCAGAACGATATAGATCAGCAGTTTCTGCGTTACCGCCCGCTCCAGACTTCCCAGCACATTTTCCAGATTATGAGACAGGATTGACCAACGGCAGGGATGCCACCACAACCGCCAGAAAATATACTGCACCTACCGTTACACGATAGGAAAAATCAAACAGATACTGCTTGTACATGATATAGACCATGCATACTGCCATGCCAACGCAGCCAAGCATATCAAACGGGAATACTGCCGGGAATCTGACAGAACAGATTTCCGGCCAGAATAAACAGGGTTCCCAGTAACAGTGGCTGCAGCTTCTTCCGCAGCTGCAGATCCCCCCACCTATCTTGCAATGTGCCAGATAAGTGGCATAGACCAGTACCAGAATCTCCAACGCCACCAGTACCCATATACCCACGGTTGCATGATACACATAGACGCAGGTTCCATCAGCCCTGGTCACCGCCTCAGGTGCCGGCACAAGGGTGCTGCTCCAGGCATTGCCCAGTACCAGTGCCACCGTCAGCACTCCGTAAATATATATCAACGCATCATGCTCCGTAATTTCCAGAAAACTGAACAGAAATGCATACATGAACACCGGAATGACCAACAGTCCAATCAGTGCAAAATTATGCCAGAAACGAATTCCCGGAAATACCTGTAGCCGCATGAGAATCGCCCCACCGGTCCACACCAGGCAGGAAGTCAGCACTGCCCTCAGACTACGGACTGTCCGGCTCTTCATGATTCATCTTGGCATGATCCTTGTTGCCGCACTGTGGACATTCCCACTCGCCTTGTTTATGATTATCTCGCCGTCGTATCCGCATACATGGCAGTAGTCAGACTTTGTGTTGAACTCTGCATACTGGATATTATCGTAGATATATCTTACAACCTCAGCAAGGGCGTCAAGGTTATTTCTCATATTTGGAATTTCTACATATGAGATAGCACCACCGCTTGATATATTCTGGAACTGGCTTTCAAATCTGAACTTGCTGAAAGCGTCAATCTTCTCACGAACATCAACATGGTATGAATTGGTGTAGTAACCCTTGTCTGTAACATCCTTGATAGTGCCGAAACGCTCCTTGTCGATACGTGCGAATCTGTAGCAGAGGCTCTCTGCCGGTGTTCCGTATAAGCCGAAGCCAAGACCGGTATCTGCCTTCCATTTGTCGCAGGCTGCACGAAGATGTTTCATGACCTTAAGGGCAAATTCCTCACCCTTAGGATCTGTATGGCTTACACCTGTCATGAGCTTAGTCATCTCATATACGCCTATATATCCAAGAGATATTGTTGAATATCCGTTGTGTAAGAGTGGATCGATGACCTCACCCTTCTTAAGTCTTGCGATAGCACCATACTGCCAGTGGACAGGGCTTACATCTGAGGTTACACCCTCAAGGGCTCTGTGACGGCACATAAGTGCATCGTAGCAGAGCTGAAGTCTCTCGTCCAACAGGCTCCAGAACTTATCCTCATTGCCCTTTGAAAGGATGGCGATCTGAGGGAGGTTAAGGGATACAACACCCTGATTGAAACGTCCTTCCCACTTGTAATTACCATTTTCATCCTTCCATGGAGATAAGAATGAACGGCAACCCATACATGAGAATACATTTCCCTCGTAGTTCTCACGCATTTTCTTTGCTGAGATATAGTCAGGATACATTCTCTTGGCTGAACACTTGATGGCAAGCTTGGTGAGATAGTCGTATTTGCCGCCCTTTAAGCAGTTATGCTCGTCAAGAACATAGATAAGCTTAGGGAAGGCAGGTGTTACATACACACCAACCTCATTCTTTATTCCTTCGATACGCTGACGAAGGATCTCCTCTATTATCATGGCATTTTCTTCTACGTACTCATCATTCTCATCGAGGTTAAGGAAGAGAGTGACGAAAGGAGACTGACCGTTTGTGGTCATAAGGGTATTTATCTGATACTGGATAGTCTGTACGCCTGAACGGAGCTCATCATTTACACGCTCACGTACAAGAGTGTCTATGGTTTCCTGATCGATAGTGTCGCCAACGGCAGCGGAAATCTTCTTCTGGTACTTGTCGTGACTCTTTCTGAGGTATTTGCCCAGGTGTCTGATGTCCACGCTCTGTCCGCCGTACTGGCTTGAAGCAACAGACGCAATTATCTGTGTCACTATGGTACATGCAACCTGGAAGCTCTTAGGGCTCTCGATAAGCTTGCCGTTCATAACTGTTCCGTTGTCCAACATGTCGCCTATGTTTATAAGGCAGCAGTTAAATATGAATTCCTGCATAAGCCGAAAGAAAAGCCGCATCGGAAGCAAGTTCCCGACACGACTTTTTCTACTGCAAATCATAGTGTCTCACTAGATTTTGTGTTTTTCAAGATTAATTTCGTATCTACATCTTGTATCTATATTATAGTGAGGAAATCCGGAAAAAGCAAGTACCTTTTTAAAACATTCCTCTTCCACCATAACCGCCGAAGCATAAACCGCCACCGCCACAGCAAAGGTTGCAGAACAGATTGGCCAGACAAATTTTCAGGCACAGGTCATTCCCACTCACATTGGGATAGCCATAAGCTGCCTGTCTGCTCTCATACCACTGTCCGCCGCTCTGTAGTCTCTGCAGAAGCATCTGGTATTCCATATTCTGGGGATCCAGCACCACCGCCTTGCCTGCATGCTCCAGTGCCGCTACATTAGTTCCAAGGCCCATGTGTGCCATGGCGCTGTAGTAATACCATCTGGCCGTCTTCTCATGCTCTCCCATGCCGTCCAACGGGGTATTTCTGGCCTCTCTGTAATAGCCGTTTCTGAGATAATTACCGGCTGCCCGCAGTCTGGGCTCTTCTTCATAGCCAGAAGTCTGCTGTTGCCAGCCTGCCTGCTGCCAGAAGTCTCCAAAAAGCCGCCATATCCCTGGCTGAATCCGCCATAACTCTGTCCTTCGGTCCGCTCCTTCATGATCTGCTGGTAGGCTGCCTGGATCTCTTTGAACTTTTCTTCCGCCTGATCCTTATTGGGATTGTTGATATTGGCATCGGGATGGTATTTCCGGCTCAGTGCCTTATATGCTTTTTTTATTTCCTCCTCGGAGGCATCTCTGCTCACTCCCAGGACACTGTATGGATCATAAGTCATTTCCTGTTACCTCTGTTTACACTGTCTTTTTCATCCGTTTTTCCGTACGATCTCATAACGGCACCATACTCCGGAATACAGAATATTCCGCAGAATATCCACATTCTGTAAAATAGGAAGCTGCTCAAACTCCTTACAGCACTCAGACATCATCATGGTCAGGATCTGTCTGCATTCTTCTTCAAATCCGGGTTCTTCATACCGTTTCTTTAGCGGATTATAAGTCCCTTTCTTAAGGTCCTGCTCTACATCCTCATAGGCGTCCATGAGGTAAATGAACTTTCCCAGAAAAAATCCAAGTCTCTCCAGATTATCCTTCCACTCATCCTCACGACAGGATACAATCTGTGCCATGACTCTGCCAAACAATCCCGCTATGGTATCAATGTCCGCATTGCCCTGCTTTTCCGCATCCGCAAAATCCTGCATGGCCAGTGAGATAGTTCTTACTTTTTCCTGATATAATAACGGTTTTTTACGGAATTTTTTCCCCAATAGATAACTGTATGCCAGTCCCTTCAGACTATGCTCGTCCTCCCAGTCGTCCTCCGCTTTATAGCAGGAAAAAATACCGTCATATCTGCCACATAATCGGTAAAAAGATTTCTTCTTGTCTGATGCTTTTCGAAAGGATGCCACACATCTGTACTGGGTCCTACTGACCTCCTCCGGTTCATATAAGCCGGTGAGCAGCATCAGGATAAAAGTCATATCGTAATTCAGAGAAAGCTGCCCAAGGACACCGTAACGTTCCTTCAGGCTCTGACACAATCCGCAATAATAGGATCGATAAACATCATACTCCTTAAATTTCATTTCCGACTGATTGATCACAATATATCCGAACATCTGGCTCACCACCCTTTCCTATATTTCTGTATTCCAATTTTCCATTTCCCGTGATCCTGCCACAGGATTTTCCCGTCAGGTCTTGCGGATAAATTCTTCACCGCATTTTCTGCACCGGATTGCGATCTTCCCCTTATGTCTGGGCACCCGAAGCTTCTGTCCGCATTTCGGGCATTTATAGATCTTGTACTCCTTACGACCGGCAATAGCCTTTTTCTTTCGCTGCCACCATCCGCGAACCTTCATTTCTTTCTTCAGATACCACTGGTTCTCGGCACTCTGACATTGACATTGGCATGTGCCAATGCGGAGAAGATCCGTCCGGCTGTACCGCGCTGTCTCATACCGCGTCCTACGACTGCGATCAGTGCCAGATCAGACTCCAGATTGACATGGAATCCGGATTGACATCGGTGGATACCGGCCAGTACCTGCTCTTTTTCCATGAATTCATGACTGGTGTACAAATACCGTCATTGTATCAATACCGGATGGAACATGCTCGAAGGAAATCTCATTTTCTTCAAATGCGGTGCAGGACTTTGCGGCAGAAACCGATCTCGGAGTTCATCATATCTTTTCGATGTTGATGGCTGCAAATCCTTTCTTTCCGGCAATACCGGTGATCGTATAACGCGGTTTTCTGCAGGTACTTTCAACGATCCAGCGTACCAGGATCCTGAGGACGGTTGGTGTTACGGATATTGATAGGGATACCCTCTTTACGTACCGGGAAGATCGCATCCTCATGCAGAACGGTAGCTCCCATATAGGCCAGCTCGCGAAGTTACGATAGGTGATAGTCTCAATCACTTCCGGATTCTTGATGATGCGGGGATCTGCGATCTTAAAGCCGGACACATCTGTCCAATTCTCATATACATCCGCCTTTGCAGCTCTTGGCTACAATAGAACCAGTAATATCAGAACCGCCTCTGGAGAAGGTCTTTACCGTTCCATCCAGGTTTTGCACCGTAAAATCCAGGGAACAACTGCTTTGGTGTTTCTGCCAGTCGGGAAAGCTTTTCATTGGTGTTTCAGGCATAAAATTGCCGTCTTCATCAAAGAAGATCACTTCTGCTGCATCAATGAATTCATAGCCCAGATAATTTGCCATAATGATACCGTTTAAGATACTCCCCACGGTTGCTGCATAATCACTGCCCGCTTTCTTTTTAAAGTTCTCACGGATCTTCAAATTCTTATCCAGAGAAAGCTTTAATTTCAGTCCATCGATGATCTCCTGATATCTTTGCTTTGATCGCATCCAGTCTTCTTTTATCAAATGCATCATCACTTTCTGCCAGTGCATAGGTATTGTACAGCATATCTGTTACTTTTGTATCTTTGCTGTTTCTCTTACCCGGTGCAGACGGAACCACATAACATCTTGACTTGTCTGCGCGGATGATCTTTCCGACCTTCTCAAACTGCTCTGCACTTGCTAATGAACTACCACCAAATTTTACTACTTTTTTTTCATTTTCCTACTCCTCGGTATTTATTTTCACTTAGGATCACACGAGCTGTCATGTGTAATTCCATATGTAATCCTGCTTACTCCTCAACACGGATCCGGCTGATGATCTCACCGACCTGTGCACTCTTTTCTTTAAATGCTTTCTCGCTCATAGCCTGTGTAAAGAAGCCCTTTTCTCCTGCGATCTGTGCATCGATCTCTTCCACATCACCAAATACTTCCTTTGCCTTTGCAAAATCAGCATCCTTCACACGAACAAAGAAACGTTTTACGGAATCATCCATGCTGGACAATGTCAGTTCTTCTTTATCCCAGAAACAGAATACTGTCTTGCCAAGATGCTTCACACAGTCAATGATATCGGATACAACCGCGCTTGCTGTCGGCAGCTTACCTGCGCTCCTGTCCATAATACATTGTATTCCCCAGTGTATTGCCCATGACCAAATACCGTTAAATACATCATTTACAAAATAAAGCGGGTTCTTTGGTCATTGATCATAAAACGGTGTTACCATAACCTCAAAATATTTCATCAATGGCCCTGCTTCATGCCCAATAGCTTGATGGTATGATCCTGCCTTTTTTGCATATGCAAAATCATTTGTAGTGATCTTTGTAATACCCTCTGTATAAATATGCTCAAAATTTACATTTTTACCATAGATCAGAGAAGACAGAATGGCGATCTTACGACATGCATCATAACCTTCCACATCTGCTTCCGGATTGCGCTCCGCATAGCCTTTGTCCTGTGCTTCCTTCAGTACGGTATCGAAATCCGCGCCTTCCTTTTCCATCTTTCTCAGGATATAATTCGTGGTACCATTTAAGATACCGGTGATAGCCTCGATCTTCTCTGCTGTCAGGGAATAATTCAACGGACGGATAATGGGAATACCGCCGCCGACACTTGCTTCGAACATATAGTTACAATTATGTTAGCGCGCGCTAATTCAATTAGTTCTGCACCATGCTTTGCAACAAGCTCCTTGTTGGAGGTGCAGACACTCTTACCCCGTTCCAGAGCCTGCTTCGTGAACTGGTAAGCAGCTCCGACACCACCCATGGTCTCACAGACAATGGTTACGCTGTCATCCTGTAAGATCGTATTGAAATCATGAATGACCTTATTCTCGTAAGGGTCTCCCGGGAAATCTCTCAGATCCAGGATGTATTTTCACCTCCAGTTCTCCTGTGCGGACTTCTTGTTCACCATGTCCTTGTTTTTCTCGATAACTTCCACCACACCGCTGCCCACGGTGCCGTAGCCCAATACTGCAACGTTGATCATAATATTCTCCTTCACTTTTTTTTATCATTTTTTTGCGCAGGTTCCGACATTTTATTTTTGCCAGTATTTTTACATGATGTACACTGGGCTGTCCCTCCAGCTGCTCAATCATCCGGGGAAATGTCCCCCGTGGTCTGCAATACCTGAATACTCAATGTCAGAGAAGCGATTCCGTTGATGGGAATACTCTGATGGATCGTCAGGATATTGGCCCGGTACTCTGCGATGATCTTGAGCACATCCGATAATATACCCGGTTCATCATCCATTTGGAAGGTCAGCGTGATGGTCGTTCCCTGGGAATTGTCATGAAAGGGAAAAATATCATCATTTTGTACTTATAAAAAGAACTGCGGCTGATACCTACCGCATCAACCGCTTCCTGTATGGTCAGAACCTTCTCTGACTCAAGAAGCCGCTTTGCTTCCACTACCTTTAACAGTACTTCGGGGATCGCCTTCTGCTTCACCACAAAATACTTGGTCGTTTCTCCCATATGTTATCCTTTCTTCGATATGTGCCATATCAACCATAAGAACTGCACCACAGGCATCTGCAATTTCACGGAATTTCTTGAAATCAATGGTTCTTGCGTATGCGGATGCACCTGCAATAATCATCTTTGGCTTACATTCCATTGCAATCTGCATAACATTGTCATAGTCAATGAAGCCTTCATCATTTACACCATAAGGCACAATATGGAAATATGTTCCGGAGAAGTTTACCGGACTTCCGTGTGTTAAATGTCCACCATGGTCTAAGTTCATTCCCATTACGGTATCACCCGGTTTTAAAATAGCAAACTGTACAGCCATATTTGGAATGTGGCTGTACATTTACATAATCACAGCCAAACAGCTCTTTTGCTCTCTCAATTGCCACCGGTTCTCTACAATATCAACGCAGTCACATCCGCCGTAATATCTCCAGACCTATTTTTCCGGGAAAGCCGGAGAAGTCCGACAGCTGGCCGCACAGATCACCGCAGAGCATGCTGCAGAGCCTGACTTAACGCTCATCGTTCTGGGGGTGACGGCACGATAAACGAGGCCCTTCAGGGCATTGCAGATCCTTCCAAAGTCATCTCGGCTACATTCCCACCGGCTCCAGCAATGATCTGGCCCGAGATCTGGGAATTTCCAAGGATCCAAAGGCTGCTCTCAATCTGATCCTTCATAATAATACTCCCAGAGCCATGGATCTGGGGAGACTGACCTATCTGGACGAAGACCAGCCGGAAGAATCCAGGCTTTTTGCCGTCAGCTGCGGGATCGGCTTTGATGCCGCCGTCTGTGCAGAAGCCATGCATTCCCCCATCAAGGATACCATGAACCGGATCGGCTTAGGAAAGCTGACCTATCTGGGTATCGCCTTAAAACAGCTGATCACTGCCCGCAAGGTCTCCTGCACGCTGACACTGGAGGACAAGGTACATGACAAAAAGGAATCCGTAGAACTCCCCCGTTTTCTGTTCGTGACCTGTATGAGTCACCGTTACGAGGGCGGCGGTTTCATGTTCTGCCCTCCCGCTGTCGATCATGACGGGGTATTGGATCTCTGTTCCGTAGGCAATATTTCCAAGGGATTGGTTCTGCTGGCACTGCCCACTGCCTTTTTCGGCAAACATTATTTTGTCAAAGGCATCAATGCCCATACCGCCACACAGATGTCCATAACAGCTTCCGCTCCTCTGTGGGTGCATACAGACGGAGAAGTGACGAGAAAGAGCCGCGGTTTCGGGTGGAATGTCTCCCCGGTGCCATCCGGATGATCACACCTTAAACAGATTTAACACACTCTAAAGATTTTCTTAAGAATGCTTAAGTATTCCAAAAAAGCCTTGATTTTTTTGTTCCGATAGCTATACTAAAATTGATTTTGGAACATAGGTTTTTAGAGAAATGAGGTTTTTATGGAAAAATTACGGATCTTCTATTTGAAATATAAACATGCCGTTCCTCTTATTATATATGCCATTATTTACATGACCTGGTTCGCCTGGCTGGAGAAAAATACTACCGGACATTACCGGATCATACATATGGCGGCGGATGATTACATTCCTTTCTGTGAGGTGTTCGTCATTCCTTACTTTTTATGGTTTGCCTATGTATCGGCAGTGGTCATTTATTTCTTCTTCAAAAACAAAGAGGATTACTACCGCACCTGTATTTTCCTCTTCACGGGCATGACGATCTTCCTGATCGTATCCACTCTGTGGCCCAACGGACAGCACCTTCGTCCCGCGGTGATGCCGAGAGACAATATCTTCACCCGTATGGTAGCCGCTCTGTACCGGACAGACACACCTACCAACCTGTGGCCCAGCATTCATGTATATAATTCCCTGGGTGCACATTTTGCCATTATCCGCAGCAAATGCTTTGAGAAGAAAAAGGGCATCCGCATCGGTTCCCTGATCCTGGCTTCTTCCCATTATTATGGCAACCATGTTCATCAAACAGCACTCCGTATTTGATGTGCTCACCGCTTTCGTCATGGCGGCTGTGATGTACACGCTGGTATATCGTTATGATCTGCTAATCGCTGTCAGAGAGTTCCGAAATAAGAGAAAAGCAAAACCGCAGATCGGCTAAAGGTTGTTTCAAAACGTGCGCCGACGGCGCAGCTAAAAAATTTTTGCAGTGACGTTACCCACGCCACTGCATTTCTTTTGCCCTCATTTATGATCTGTTACATTACAATACTTCTTCGCTCTTCTTCAATGCCGAGGCAATGACCGCATCCATATCATAGTAGCGGTATTCCGCCAGTCTTCCGCCGAAGATCACGTTCTTTTCCGTATCCGCCAGCCTTTTATACTCTGCATACAAAGCGCCGTTCTTTTCATCATTTACCGGATAATAAGGCTCATCTCCCGGCTTCCACTCGGAACTGTACTCTCTGCTGATGACCGTCTTCGGGAGATCCTGTCCCTGTTCGTCCTTGCCGAACTCGAACCATTTATGTTCAATGATCCGGGTCCAGGGAGTCTCACGGTCCGTGTAGTTCACTGCCGCATTGCCCTGGAAGTTTGGAATATCCAGCACCTCTGTCTCGAACCTGACGGAACGATATTCCAGTGCTCCCAGAGAGTAGCCGAAATAGGCATCGATGGGGCCGGTATAGACAACAGTCTCTGCCAGTTTATCCAGTTCCTCTTTCTGCTCCAGATAATCTGTGTTCAGGCGTACCTCAATGCCCTCTAACAGATGTTCCACCAGCTTCGTGTAACCGCCAATGGGAATGCCCTGATACAACGCATTGAAATAGTTGTTGTCAAAAGTCAGACGCACCGGCAGACGTTTGATAATGAAGGCCGGAAGATCTTTACAGTCACGTCCCCACTGTTTCTCTGTATAGCCCTTTACCAGCTTTTCAAAAATATCCTTACCCACCAGAGAGATGGCCTGTTCCTCCAGATTTTTTTTTCGGTTCCGTGATCCCGGCAGCCTGCCGCTGCTCTTCAATCTTGGCCGCAGCTTCTTCGGGAGTCACCACGCCCCACATTTTATTAAAAGTGTACATGTTAAAAGGCAGTGAGAACAACTCTCCGTGATAATTGGCTACCGGAGAATTGGTGAAACGGTTGAACTCCGCAAATTGCGTAATATACTTCCACACCTTCGTATCATTGGTATGAAAAATATGGGCACCGTATTTGTGGACATAAATTCCTTCCACGGTTTCCGTATAAATGTTTCCCGCCACATTGGGACGCTTGTCGATCACCAGAACCTTTTCCCTCTGTCAGCCGCTTCTTTCGCGAACACTGCTCCGTACAGACCGGAACCGACGACCAGATAATCGTATTTCATAGTTCATATATATTTCCTTTCTCACAGTCGCATTCCTGCGCCTACGTTTTTCCGTACGACAGCCTTCTCTCCGAAGACACGCTTCAGTACAAGCAGTGTCGCCAGTGTCAGCAGAATACCAATCACCAGACAGATCACCACATTCTGTACAAATCCGGCAATGGTATAGTTCACGAACGAGATTGCTGCCACAGTCAGTACATAAGGTACCTGGGTGGATACATGGTTGATATGATTGCACTGTGCTCCCGCAGAAGCCATGATCGTCGTATCGGAGATGGGGGAACAATGGTCACCCATAACAGCACCTGCCAGACATGCAGACACGCCGATGATGATCAGATGCTCGGCTCCGGGTACAATAGCTCCGGTCGTGGGATCGGTAAATACGCCGGTTACAATAGGGATCAGGAATACCGAAGGTTCCCCAGCTGGTGCCGGAAGCAAAAGCTAAGAAGCACGCTACCAGGAAGATGATCGCGGGAAGCATATTGGTAAGCCCCGTGGATGCTCCCTGCATCAGGCCTGCCACATAGACATCCGCACCTAACAGTCCGGTCATGGTCTTCAGAGTAACGGCAAAGGTCAGGATCAGCATGGCAGGAACCATGGCAATGAAGCCCTGGGTCAGACAGTTCATGGCCTCCTTGAAGGATACCAGTCTTCTGCACATATAATATACAATGGCAAATAATAATGCGATCAAAGATCCCCAGGGCAGTCCCACGGAAGCGTCCGTTGCGCTGAATGCATCGATAAAGCCCACGCCTTCAAAGAAGCCGCCGACATAGATCATGCCGATGACACAGCAGATAATCAGTACGATCACCGGGATCAACAGATCGTAGACCTTGCCTCTGGTGGAACCTTTGGGTGCATTGTCTGCATTGGCCACGCGCTCTCCCTCGGTGAACAGGTCACCCTTTTCTCTGGCATTGCGCTCATGCTTTACCATGGGGCCGTAGTCGAAGCCCATCAGCGCCATACCGACGACGAATACGATGGTCAGCAGAGAATAATAGTTATAAGGAATAGCTCTTACGAACAGTTCAATACCGGAATAAACACCTTCATCCACCATACCGGATACTGCGGCCGCCCAGGAAGAGATCGGTGCGATCATACAGATGGGTGCTGCCGTGGCATCAATGATATATGCAAGCTTTGCACGGGAGATCTTGTGTCCATCTGTGACCGGCATCATAACGGATCCTACGGTCAGACAGTTAAAATAGTCATCCACGAAGATCAGAACACCTAATAAAAAGGTGGCAAGCAGCGCTCCCGCTCTGGTCTTTACATGCTTTTTCGCCCATTCACCGAAGGCTGCAGAGCCTCCTGCCTTATTCATCAATGCTACCATGGTACCCAACAGGATCAGGAACATGAAGATACCGATATTCCATGCATCCGCAACGGAATTGATAAATCCTTCGTTGATCACCGTATCCAGCGTTGCAATAGGAGAAAATCCGGTATAAATCAAAGCTCCCGTAACAATGCCGATAAACAGTGACGAATATACTTCTTTTGTGATCAGTGCCAATACGATTGCCACCACAGGCGGCAGCAATGCCCAAATTGTTCCGTACATAATTTTGCCCTCTCTCGTACTTTTTTTGTAACATTTCAGATACATTTTTACTTTATGGCAAACCCGTATACCTGTCAATATAATTTTCCAAATTAACGCTTTAGCACAGCAATTTATCTGTTCTTTTCTCTTTTTTCGCTTTAAATCGCTAAATTTTCTTGCATCCTTGCACGATCTGGGCTATAATGAGCAATGACATTTAGCAGAAAGGACGTGCCCTGCGCACGATGGAATACTATGAGTTTCGAATTCATCAAAAAACTGCCCACTCCTGCGGAAATACGTAAGGAGCTGCCTCTTCCGGCAGAATTAGTCAAGATCAAAGAAGAAAGAGACGCCGAGATCCGTGATGTCCTCACCGGCAAAAGCAATAATTTCTGGTGATCATCGGACCCTGCTCCGCTGATAACGAAGATTCCGTATGTGATTACGTCAATCGTCTTGCCAAAGTGAATGAGAAAGTTAAGGACAAGCTGATCCTGGTGCCCAGAATCTACACCAACAAGCCCCGCACCACCGGCGAAGGCTACAAAGGTATCACTAGCCAGCCCGATCCCGAGAAGAAACCGGATTTTCTGGCAGGACTGATGGCCATGCGTAAAATGCACATCCGTGCGATCCAGGAGACAGGGCTGACTGCGGCAGATGAAATGTTATACCCTGAGAACTGGGGTTATGTATCCGACATCTCTCCTATGTGGCAATCGGCGCCCGTTCCGTAGAGGATCAGCAGCACCGTCTGACCGTCAGCGGCTTGATGTAGCGGCAGGTATGAAGAATCCAACCAGCGGAGATTTCTCCGTAATGCTGAATTCCGTATATGCAGCACAGCACCCCCACTCCTTCATCTATACCGGATGGGAGGTGAATACCCACGGCAATGATCTGGCACACACCGTACTGCGCGGTGCTACCAACAAGCATGGTGCCAACATTCCCAACTACCATTATGAAGATCTGATCCGTCTGTGGGATATGTATGAAAAAATGGATCTGAAGAATCCTGCCTGCGTGATCGATGCGAACCATTCCAACTCCAACAAGCAGTTCAAAGAACAGATCCGAATCACCAAAGAAGTCATGCACAGCCGCAAGCTGAGTTCCGATCTCCATCAGCTGGTCAAGGGCGTTATGATCGAGAGTTATATCGAGGAAGGCAACCAGAAGGTGGGTGCCGGCTGCTACGGCAAGTCCATCACAGACCCCTGCCTGGGCTGGGAAGACAGTGAGCGTCTGATCTACGATATCGCTGAGTACGAATAAAAAGAACGATTTTGCAAATGGGGTGCTGAATAGTTAAAACAGTTTCAAAAAAACTGCAGGAATCCTTTTAATAACGCAGGATTCACAAAACATTCCAATAAACATCCGAAAACCAGTGCGATCCATATGAGCGCCAGTTTTCCCAATCTGCCGGGCAGGGATTTTTTCCCTGCCCGGTTGTGTGATGGTAAAAATAAATACCCGGTGCATATCTTCACACCATCTGAGTAACAGGATCATAGCCGGCAGGTAACACAGATAATGGGGAAAGATGCTCACGATCCCCAGAAGGATCCCCTTGATTCCATACCTAAACACTGCCGTACTCAGAAAAAAGCCCACAGAGAATCCGTATTTTACGGTGACTCCTCCGCAGAAAATCCATCCCAGATAAGTCGTTGCCATGATAATAAGCACCAGAAAATTCCGACATCTTTTGCACAGCACGTACCAGAACAGGATACTGCTGTCCACGGTCATATATTTCATGCGATATAACGTGTCCTCATCCAGCATTCCCGCACGGTTTAACAGAATTCCCCGTCCGAAATACACCGCAAACAATCCCACCACAAATCCCGTCAAAAACAAAAAGTGCAGCGGGAGTTTTCCCGCAGGCAACATGGATCTGTTCCATTTCATATATTCTCGTCTCCCGTCAGGCGTTGTTAGTAATATATGCGGACAACATGGAAAATCATGCTTTCTTATTCGTCTTTCAGAAAAGAAAAAAGCCCATCCGGACAGGTACTGCCTGTCTGGATGGGGCTTTTCCTAAAATCATTATGTAGCAGCCGGTCGTGACTGCTTTTTGTCTGTAACGGAATTACTCACTCAGGTATTTGGACGCGTAAGTTAAAATGCCGCAGATTGTCTTGGCATCCTGGATCCTGCAGTCGTAGATCATCTGCTTTAATTCTTCCACGGAATACGCCTCTACATTGATGAATTCATCTTCATCCAGATGCTGGTTTCCTCTGTCTTTCAGTCCTCTGGCCAGATAAATATCGATCTTCTCATTGCAGAATGCCACTGTGGTATAAATAGAGGTCAACAGTTCCACATGGTCAGTATGATACCCGGTCTCTTCCTGCAATTCCCGCATAGCTGCCTGATCCGTGGGCTCTTCTCTCCCGTTCAGTCCGCCTGCCGGAATCTCCAGAGTCTCACGTTCCAGGGCATTGCGGTACTGACGCACCATCAGAAGCTTACCGTCTTCTCTCACGGCTACTACTGCAGCCGCCCCTTTATGGTCGATCAGATCCCATTTTGCAATATTACCGTTGGGAATCTGCATGGTATCCTGATAATAGTCGATAATAGCACCCTTTGCTACCAGATCACGGCTGATACGCTTGAATTCTTCCATGACTTATCATCCCTTCTCATCCAAATCGAATACTTACCTGTTTTCCAGTAATTTATCTACGCTCACCATCTTGACGCAAAGTACGAACAGATCCGTTGCCATTGCCATCTCCTCCGGTGTCGGGAAGGAAGGTGCGATACGGATATTGGAATCCTTGGGATCCTTCTTGTAAGGGAAAGTAGCGCCTGCCCCCGTCAGAGTCACACCTGCTTCCTTACACTTTGCCACGATAGCCTTGGCACAGCCCTCCATGGCATCAAAGGAGATGAAATATCCACCGTTGGGCTTAGTCCAGGTACCGATGCCTAAGCCTCCCAGCTCATTCTCCAGCACTTGCAGTACAGCCTCGAACTTGGGACGCATGATCGCTGCGTGCTTCTTCATATGTTCACGTACACCATTGATATCCTTGAAATAACGTACATGGCGTAACTGGTTGATCTTGTCATAGCCAATCGTCTGGATTGTCATGGACTTGCGCATATCATCCAGGTTTGCCTTGGAAGATGCAATAGCCGCAATGCCGGCTCCTGCGAAGGTTACCTTGGAGGTGGAGCAGAACTCGAATACCATGTCCGGATGTCCTGCTTTCTCACACTCGGAGAGAATCTCTAACAGCTGGTCCTGTCTGTCATCATATAAATGATGGATGGCATAGGCATTATCCCAGAAAATACGGAAATCCGGTGCAGCAGGCTGCAATGCTGCGAAACGTCTTACAGTCTCATCGGAGTAGGAGATAGCCCTGAGGGTTGGAGTACTTCGGTACGCACCAAATGCCTTTGATAGCGGGATCTTCGCTGACCAGCTTCTCTACCAGGTCCATATCCGGTCCTTCGGGAGTCATGGGTACATTGATCATTTCAATTCCGAAATGCTCTGTAATTCCAAAATGTCTGTCATATCCGGGAACAGGGCACAAAAACTTTACATGATCCAGCTTACACCAGGGGTATTGCCTAAAATGCCATGGGTCATGGCCGGGATACCGTATCATACATGATGGTCAGACTGGCATTACCGCATACGATCACGTTCTCCGGTTTTACCTCCAGAATATCCGCCATCAGCTTCTTTGCCTCAGGAATGCCATCCAAACCTCCGTAATTTCTCACATCCATTCCATCCTCAGCCTTCATAGCGCTCTGAGAATTCACAACATCCAGAAAATCCATTGTCATATCCAGCTGGTTGACTGCAGGTTTTCCTCTGGACATATCCAGTTTCAGGCCTTTGCCTTTTGCATCTTCATATGCAGCGTTCAGCTCTGCCTTTCAATGTTAAAAAAAGTTCTTCCTTGGATAATTCCTGATATGCTTTCATTTCGTACCATACCTTTCTCGTTTTTTCCCATAGGGAATACGCTTTCTTTGTGGACGTTGGATAATCGTATACAATCATACACTCCGAATATCATACTATAAGAAAGTTCTTTGACAATACCTTTTTATAACATTCAATCGCAAAACCGCTAGCTTTCACTCGCCATATAAAACTTTTGCAACAGCAGAACGCAGTTTTCTGAATAGTTACAAATTTTATCAAAAAACAGCCTTCTTTAACAGCACAACAGCTTTTCTTACTTCGTATGAAATTGTCATTTCTGACTGGTCAGTTATTTGGCGTAATCAATTACGCGGCTCTCACGGATCACATTTACCTTGATCTGTCCGGGATATTCCAATTCAGCTTCGATCTGCTTGGAAATATCTCTTGCCATCAGAACCATATCGGCATCTGAAACCTGCTCCGGCACTACCATGACACGTATCTCACGACCTGCCTGAATAGCAAAAGATTTATCTACACCTTTGAAATTGTTTGTAATATCTTCTAACTGTCTTAATCTGCTAGTATAGGTTTCTAATGTTTCCCTTCTAGCTCCCGGTCTTGCAGCGGATATTGTATCAGCAGCCTGTACGATACAGGCAATCAGAGAGGTAGGCTCTACATCGCCGTGGTGGGATTCCACCGCATTGATGACTGTCGCAGACTCTTTGTATTTCCGACAGAGCTCAGCGCCCAGCTGGATATGAGAGCCTTCCATTTCGTGATCCACTGCCTTACCGATATCATGCAGCAGTCCCGGCTCTCTTGGCAAGTCTCACATCCAGTCCCAGCTCCGCAGCTAACAGCCCTGACAGCTGTGCCACTTCGATGGAATGCTTTAATGCGTTCTGACCATAGCTGGTACGGAATTTCATCTTGCCGAGTAATCTTACCAGTTCCGGGATGGATGCCATGTACGCCAACCTCGAGAGTTGCGGCTTCTCCCTCTTCCTTGATCATTACTTCGACTTCTTTCTGCGCCTTCTCTACCATCTCTTCGATTCTGGCCGGATGAATACGTCCGTCCACAATCAGCTTCTCCAGCGCAATTCTCGCTACCTCACGACGAATCGGATCAAATCCGGACAAAATTACTGCTTCCGGTGTATCATCTATGATCAGGTCAACACCTGTCAGGGTCTCAAGTGTGCGGATGTTACGTCCCTCACGTCCGATGATACGTCCCTTCATTTCATCATTCGGTAACTGTACAACGGAAATTGTAGTCTCAGAGACATGATCTGCTGCGCATCTCTGTATTGCGTTAACCACATATTCCTTTGCTTTCTTGTCAGCTTCTTCTTTGGCCCGACTCTCCATTTCCTTGATCATCACGGCCGATTCATGCTTCACTTCATCTTCAACAATTTTCAATAAGTAGTCTTTTGCTTGTTCAGAGGTTAATCCGGAAATTCGTTCCAGTTCCTGCACACGCTGCTCATTCAGTCTGGAGACTTCTTCCTTCATGCGATTGAGGGATTCTTCTCTGGCTGCCAAACTTGCCTCGCGCTTCTCGATGGCATCTGCTTTCTTATCGATGTTCTCTTCTTTCTGCTGAACTCTGCGCTCATACCGCTGAGCTTCCGCTCTACGTTCCTTGATCTCTTTGTCCAGTTCATTCTTGGTACGAATGGACTCTTCCTTGACTTCCAGGAGTGATTCACGCTTTTTGTTCTCTGCAGTCTTCAGGGCTTCATCAATAATCTCTCTTGCCTTCTCCTCTGCGTTGCCGATGGTTCCCTCCGCATTCTTCTTCAGACGGTTCGTGGTAACCTTTGCTGTGATCAGCACTGCAGCTATAATGGCAATAACAGAAACCACTAATACTATTACAATATTAGTGTCCACTACAGGAGCACCTCCTTATGAAATTTTCATTGTACATTTTGCTCCGATAATACAAATTATCGTTCATAATAGAATGCAATTTATGTACATTCTAACAAGCAATTCACAACAGTATTAGTGTAAACTGAAATTACACCCATGTCAAGTACAAGTCGCAATTAGTCCAAAAATAGTTCCTATATCAAAACAATCTTTGTGCATTATTTCTTGCTGTTATGCGTCGTCCGGTATTCTCAGAAATCATCGCTATGCATGCCACCGATGGCCTTGCGGATAGCTTCTGCGGAGAATCCCTTTCTGACCAGAAATGCGTAGATCTTCTGGCGTTCCTTCCAGTCTGTCTCTGCTTCCGGATCATAATGCTTCTTATGAAGCAGTTCACGGATCATACTCTGTTCGTCCTGCTCTCCGCCCTTCTCCCGCCAGACCTGCCAGGCCTCTTCCATGGTAGCTGCTGAGATTCCTTTGCCCTGCAGATCCTGTTCGATCCGCCGCCTGCTGCGGCTGTCCTCATGGTAAGTAATATAATCCACGGCATATCGAAGATCATCAATATAATGAAAGCCCGCCACATAAGCGATAGCCTGCTCTATAATCTCCGCCGGATAAAAGCCCTGCTGTAATTTTGTCCGCAGCTGTGCCGTCGTATATTCTCTTCCCTGCAACAGGTTCATGGCACGAAGCTTCGCCCGCTTGGGAAGTACCTCCTGCATGATAGTCCGATAGTCTTCCTCGCTTAATTGCTGTCCTTCCTTTATATGGTAAAGACGCAATTCGCCTTTGTATAATACAAAGGCGAATTCCTGATCAATATATACCTTACTTCTCGATTTGGAAAGTTCCGTAACCTGTGTTACCAGCATGGATCTACTCTTCCTTCTCTGCTGCGGCAGTTACATCTGCCTTTCAGTCCGTAATGCTCTCTGACCTTCTCTGCAATCTCATCGCAGACGGCGGGATTGTCTTTTAAATACTGCTTGGCATTCTCACGGCCCTGTCCGATCTTGTTGCCTTCGTAGGCATACCAGGCACCGGACTTGGCTACAACATAGCTGGCCGCCAGATCCAAAATATCTCCTACCATAGAAATACCTTCTCCGAACATAATATCAAACTCTGCTTCCTTGAAAGGAGGCGCGATCTTATTTTTCACTACTTTGACACGGGTACGGTTACCGATCACTTCACCGCCCTGCTTCAGCGCTTCGATCCTTCTGACATCCAGTCGTACGGAAGAATAGAACTTCAGCGCACGTCCGCCAGTAGTAGTTTCGGGATTTCCGAACATAACGCCTACCTTCTCACGAAGCTGGTTGATAAAGATTACCGTACAGTTGGATTTGCTGATAACAGCAGTCAGCTTGCGCAGCGCCTGGGACATCAGTCGTGCCTGTAGACCCACATGGCTGTCTCCCATATCACCGTCAATCTCGGCCTTGGGTACCAGTGCGGCTACGGAGTCCACTACAATGATATCAATAGCTCCGGAGCGCACCATGGTCTCGGTGATCTCCAGTGCCTGCTCTCCGTTATCCGGCTGGGAAATGTACAGATTATCAATATCCACTCCGATATTCTTCGCATAGACGGGATCAAGGGCATGCTCTGCATCGATAAATCCGGCAATGCCTCCCCTCTTCTGTACCTCAGCGATCATATGTAATTCATCTGTGCCGTGGGATCTCCCAGCTTCATTACCGCGCCCTTTCCGTACTGCTTCTCGATCTGGCTCAGTGCCGCGTCCAATGCTTTAAGCTTATCGTCTTTTTCCATGTCAATCTCCTTTTTGTTCAAGGAACAAATGTTCTGCTTTTTATTTAGGATAAAACATTTGTTCGTGTTTGTCAATGTCTATTTTTATTATACATATTTTGTGTACATTAAAAGCTCCCTCATAAGCATTCCCCTTATTTTTTCGTTCCGATGATCGTCTGAAATTTTGGCGAATGCCTGAACATCCTGAAATGTCTGTCGATAATCAGAGATAAAAGATACAAAAAGAATGTATCACACATCCCCGCTTCCCGCAAGGACGCATGATACATTTCCTGTGTTTTCGTCACTATCTACAATTTTTTACCCCTTCGTTTTGAGGGTATCTCACAAATTATTTTTCTGTTACTTTTTACCAAAAGTAACTTTACTGAAGTATTTCAGAATACAGCTGCGCATGAGGATCAGTGCTGCAGAGGTAGTTGCCTCTCTGATCTGGCTGCGGGTTCCGGAGAAATGATACTCTTTCACCGTAACTTCTCCCTTTATGCTGCATCCGATATATACCAGTCCTACCGGCTTCTCTTCGGTTCCGCCGTCCGGTCCCGCAATTCCGGTCACTGCCACAGCCACATCCGATTTCATTAACAGTGCGGCTCCTTTTGCCATCTCTGAGGCAGTCTTGCTGCTGACGGCACCGTATTTGTCCAGCGTGCTCTTACGCACTCCCAGGAATTTTCGCTTAGCCTTATTGGAATAAGTTACCAATCCCGCTTTATAACACTCCGACACACCGGGCACATTGATAATTCTCGCCGCGATCATGCCGCCGGTACAGGATTCCGCGGTTGTCACCGTCAGATCATTGGCCATCAGCAGATCTGCTACCGCCATCTCCAGGGTAGTCTCCGCCTTGGTACTGTAAATATCCGCTCCGAAACGGGATTTCAGTTCCTTCACCACAGGTTTAATGGCTTTTCCAGCTGCCTTGGCATTCTCCCCGGAAGCGGTGACACGGATATGTACTTCTCCCGTCTTGGCATAGGTGGCTATGGTCGGATTTGTCTGTTCGGCGATCAGATCCTTCAGGGTATCCTCCACCTGGCTCTCCGGCACACCACAAAGCTTTTTTTACCATCTGAGAACAGATCACCCCTGGGAGTCAGTGTATCCAGATAAGGAAGCACCTGCTGTTCGAACATGGGAACCAGTTCCGCAGGGGGCCCGGCAGCAACACAATACGGTTCTTCTCCGTCTCCAGAATAATGCCCGGCGCTGTTCCATTATCATTGTCCAGCACCTTCGCTCCCTCTGGCACCATGGCCTGTTTCCAGTTGTTCTCCGTGGGCTGAATATCTCTCACTGCGAAAAATTCTGCGATCCGTTCCATGCTGTGGTCATCCACTGAGAGTTTCTTTCCACAGACTTCCGCCACGGTCTCCTTGGTCAGATCATCCTCCGTGGGTCCCAGTCCGCCGGATAACAGAATTACATCCGAACGCTCCATGGCACATTTTAACACGCCCGCAAGTCTCTCCACATTATCTCCCACCACTGTCTGGTAGTAACAGTCCAGTCCAGCTCCCGCCAGCTTTTCCGCCAGATAAGCTGCATTCGTATTCACAATGTTCCCCAGTAATAATTCGGTACCTACACAGATGATCTCCGCTGTCATATCTTTACCGCCTTTCGCTGTCACTTGTCCTATATCTTTCCCACAGACAGTATACTACACTTCTCGGGCGGAGAAAAGGAAATATTTTACTCCAGAGAATTTTCACTTTCCACTTTTTCCTGATTCCAGAGCTGGTGTCGTATTTTTTCATCCGTTCCCTTGTGACTCCGCTCCCGCCACTGAGTAGGGGTGCATTCATACCTTTTCTGAAAACAGCGATGGAAGGTCCGCATATTAGGAAATCCGCATTCGTAACTGATCTCTGTCACCGTCTTTCTGCTGTCCTTCAACAGATTGCAGGCCAGGATCATCCGCTGCTGCGCTACATAAGATGGAAATGAAATATTCAACTGAGAAGAAAAAATGTGGGACAGATAATACGGACTGATTCCCAGCTCTTTTGCCACCTTCTGTGCCGTCAGTTCCCCGGTGATATTATCGTTGATATATTGCAAAAGCTTCTGCGTGATATTCAGATCCGAAGGCTTGTCCTTCTTAATGACCGGAACATTTTCATACATATCAGCCAGCAGCGCCATCAGAAGTCCCTTGTCCTGCCGAAATGGCCGCAGTTCCTTATGCAGACCAATATCTGCCAGAATGTCCAGTACCATCTGTCCGTAACGGCTGAGCATGCTTTTCTGAAAACAGGGAGACTCCATATCATAATAGGTAAGTTCTTCCTGAAATTCCCCGATGGAATCCATATCTGCAATGATCAGAAGCATTCCCACCTCTCCCACAGAACTGTAGGAATGGATCTGGTTCGGGTAAATCATCAGACAGTCTCCTGTAATCAGATGATAATTCACACCAGCTACCGTGGCATCCATCTCCCCTTCCGTCACATGGACGAATTCCATATGTTTATGCAGATGAAACGGGAAGTTCGGGTGCCACCAGACATGACAGTCATAGACCTTTTTCCGGCTCTCATAAAACGGTTTTACTGTGTTCATACCAATCTCTCCAATTCCGCAGACGATTCCTTCCGTCGGAGGAATCTCGAATCAAATTTGTGCTCTCTGTATTCTACATACCATATTCCGTCTCCGAATTTCTACTGTTTGTTCTATAAATAGCAATTTTTGTCCTCATATGTAATTTCTTTTTGTCGTGCAGTCCACACTTTTTTCACTTACAATAAGCTTAAATGAAAGAGGTTCCAATCTTAAAACCTATAACCTTGAAACAAAGAAACGAGATAGTCTATGAATCGTACAGAAGCCAGAGAAAAAGCTACCGCACTGGTAGCACAAATGACAATAGAAGAAGCTGCTTCCCAGCTGTTACACTCGTCTCCCGCGATTCCCCTGTCTGGGCATTCCCTGCCTATGACTGGTGGAGTGAAGCCCTTCATGGTGTTGCCAGAGCCGGTACTGCCACCTGTTATCCGCAGGCGATTGGCCTGGGTGCAACTTTGACCGTGAATTATTACAGAAAATCGCCGGTTCCATCGCTTTGGAAGCCCGGGCAAAATATAATGCTTATTCCGCCTCGGGAGACCGCACCCGGTACAAAGGTGTGACCATGTGGTCGCCCAATATCAATATCTTCCGCGATCCCCGCTGGGGAAGAGGCCAGGAGACCTACGGAGAAGATCCCGTACTTACCGCTTCTCTTGGCTGTGCCTTTGTGGAAGGATTACAGACCAAAAGAGACGGTTACCTGACCACTGCCGCCTGTGCCAAACATTTTGCGGTGCATTCCGGTCCCGAGGCTCTGCGTCACAGTTTCGACGCCAAAGCTACGAAGAAGGATCTGTGGGAAACTTATCTTCCCGCTTTTTTTTGAAGCTCTGGTGACACAGGCTGATGTGGAAGCTGTCATGGGTGCTTATAACCGTACCAACGAGGAACCCTGCTGTGCTCACTCCTATCTTATGGAGGAGGTGCTTCGCGACAAATGGCATTTTGAAGGACATTACGTTTCCGACTGCTGGGCGATCCGTGATTTCCACGAGGGACATCATGTAACTGCATTTCCGGAGGATTCCGCCGCTCTTGCCCTGGAAAAGGGTTGTGATTTAAACTGCGGCTGTACCTATGAATATATTTTACAGGCATATAAACAGGAAAGGTAACCGAAGAAGAAATCCGCCGCAGTGCAGAACGTCTTTTCACCACCAGATACCTGTTAGGACTCTTCGATCACAGTTCCCTGGACGAAATTCCCTACAATGTGGTGGGCTGTAAAGAACATCGGGAACTGGCTTATCAGGCCGCTGTGGAAAGCTGTGTTCTGTTGAAAAATGACGGTACACTGCCTCTGTCCTTGAAAGATAACAAACGCATGGCTGTCATCGGCCCCAATGCCGACAGTCATGCCGCACTGGTTGGTAACTACAACGGTACCCCGCCCCGTTCCATCACTGTAGTGGAAGGAATTACAAGAATCTGCGAGGATACCGGCTGGGATGTCAATTATGCAGAGGGATGTCTGCTCTATGATGACCCTTCCGTACGAAAGGTATTCCAGAACTACCGTATCCCCCGAAGCTGTGGCATTGGCAGAATCCTGTGACCTCGCCATTGTATGTGTCGGTCTCGACTCCACACTGGAAGGAGAACAGGGAGATGTGGGTAATGCATTTGCCAGTGGAGACAAGCCAGATCTGCTGCTTCCCAAGATCCAGAGGGATCTGGTAGAACAGGTCATCGCTACCGGTACTCCGGTGATTCTGATTGATCTGGCCGGAAGCCCCATCGATCTGTCCGCTTACGAAGATCAGGTGCCTGCAATACTGCATGCCTGGTATCCCGGCGGAGAAGGCGGACGGGCCATTGCAGACATCCTGTTCGGCAAAGTATCTCCCGGCGGCAAGCTGCCCCTTACCTTCTATTATAATGACGGACCGCTGCCAGACATTACCGATTATCATATGACCGGACGCACTTACCGTTATTTTGAAGGCAGACCCTGGAAGCCTTTTGGTTTTCGGACTCACCTACGGAGAATTACAGATCACAGAAGCAAAAGTAACTGAAGTTGATTACACGAAGGAGATTCCTTCCGCACAAATCACAATACATTGCCAGAATCCCACGGATCGTGACTTAAGTGATGTCATACAGGTCTATGTCCATGTAAACGGTTCTTCCAACGAAGTTCCCAACCACAAGCTGGCTGCGTTCGAACGGATCCGTCTGGATGCCGGAGAAAGCAAAGAATTCCGGATCACCATTCCGCCCATGGCCTTTACCACGGTAGACAATTCCGGCAACAGAGTATTTGATGGCACTTCTGCTACACTTTATCTGGGATTTTCCCAGCCGGACCTCACAGAAGAAGATCAGAAGATCTATACAGGCAACAGAGGCCAGGTATTCGCGGTCACTTTATAATGAGCATTATGGTGGTAAACCATTTGCTATAGAGAGATGTATTTTTAAAACAAGGAGGATAAATCCTCTCCTCGCCATAGGGGCTCGGATTTTCCTTCGGAAAACAAGGAGGATAAATCCTCTCCTCGCCATAGGGGCTCGGATTTTCCTTCGGAAAACAAGGAGGATTACAATGAAAAGAAACAAGATCTTAAGCCTGTTGCTGTCAGTTTCCATGCTGACTGCACTCACCGCCTGCGGAAGTCAGGGTTCCGATACCCCCGCAGCATCCACCACCGATAGCGGAAGCACCGCTTCTTCTGTTGCCGAGAGTACCGCTTCTTCCGATGACGGTTATGTACTGGACAAGGTCACTCTCGTCGTAGACGGTACCTTTAATGCATCTGTGGATGCTTATCAGGACAAATTCGTCGAACAATGGGACACAGCTGTCAGTGAAGCACTGGGTCATCCCATCAGTCTGAATATCCAGCAGTTAGACCATTCCAGCTATGTAGATGGCGTTGGCCGTCTGTTTGCCAGCGGTGATTACCCCGATGTCATTCTGCTGAATGCCGGTCAGTATGCCGAATATGCCAAAACCGGTCTTCTGTGGGATATGACAGATGCTTATGATAACGCAAAATTCCAGAGCCACATGGTACTGCCCGCAGTAAACGAGAATGTCCGTATCGACGGCAGACAGTATGGTCTGTCCACCGGTCTTGGCGGCGGCTGTATCACTTATGTAAAGCAGGCATGGCTAGATGCAGTCGGCATGAAGGCTGAGGATATTACCGACTGGGATTCCTACTATGCAATGTTAAAGGCATTCACCGAGCAGGATCCCGATGGCAATGGCAAGAACGATACCTACGGCGTAGCTGCAGCAGGCTTTATCGGTTCCGAGGCTCCTTACACCAACTATCTGCCTCAGTTCTGGCAGAACGCATATCCCAGCTTCACCTATGATGAGAACGGTGTATGGTATGACGGTTTCAACACCCAGGAGACCAAAGATGCTCTGCTTCGTTTACAGCAGGCTTACGCTGACGGCGTCATTGATCCTGAATCCCTGACCATGGGTACCAAGGATGTCCGTGAAAAATGGTGGTCTTCCGATCAGTCCGGTTCCTTCGGTGCTTTCACCTACTGGTCCGGTTACTGGAACGATAACCTGGTTAACAACATGGATAAGAACGGTGTAGATTCCGGACTGGCAAGACTGGCCCCCATCGCTGAAATGGATGGCTACCTGAACAGAGAATCTCCTGTATACTGCATCATTGATGACGGTGACGGCGATGATTCCAGAGAGCAGGCAATCTTCGATGCAGTCTTCGAGACCATGTTCGACGGCGGTACTGTACAGACCCTGTGGGTATACGGTGCAGAAGGCTACCACTGGTCTACCGAAGACCATTGTCAGACCATTGACCTTACGCCCTGCTTGTTGGAAACTTCCGGGGCTCAACAGAGAAAAAAACACTGATTTCGCCACGCTTGTCAGGAACTTCCGGGGCTCAACAGAGAAAACATGGATTACGCCACGCTTGTTACGCCCGCTTGTCGGAAACTTCCGGGGCTCAACAGAAAAAGAGATTAAAACTTCGGGGGCTCACGAGAAAAATTACGCCCCGCTTGTCAGGAACTTCCGGGGCTCAGCAGAGAAAAAACACGAATTACGCCCCGCTTGTCGGAAACTTCCGGGGCTCAACAGAGAAAAAACAGGAGATTTCGCCCCGCTTGTCGCAAACTTCCGGGGCTCAGCAGAGAAAAAACGTAGATTTCGCCCCGCTTGTCGGGAACTCCCGGGGCTCAGCAGAGAAAAAATGTAGATTACAAGGCATTTCGTAACGTAGGGCTTCCGGGAAAAATGGCTATAAATGCCGCGATGCCCACCGCGGAAGGATGTTCCGTTTGCTGTGGACGTTCGTGGATTTGAAACTACCCTCCGCAATGAGCCACGCTATTCATAAGATTGTCAGCATAAAACGCTGCCAATCTTATTTCATATCGCGTATCGCCGAACCATCCGGCCTGGCCTCCCAGCAACAGGATAATAAACGGCACGATCAGGATCGCACGAGAAAATAGTCAGCTTGTTAGGCAGATTCATCTTACTCATGGTATATCTCTCCTATCAGATCATATTCATTGGAACCGGTGACCAGAACCTTGACAAAATCTCCGGTCATCAGATTCGCTGAAGTATTTACAAACAGATAGCCATCCACATTAGGGGCATCTCTGTAGGTTCTTGCGACATAGGTCTCTTCGTCCGCTACCTTGCCCTCGATCATTACAGTCAGGATACGACCTACCATATCCTCCGCTTTGTCAAAAGCGATGGCCTGCTGTAATTCCATCAGTTCATCTCTCCGGAATTCCTTGACTTCCTGCGGCACCTGGTCTTCCATGGTGGCAGCGGGAGTATCTTCCTCCTGAGAATAAGGGAATACACCCAGACGATCGAATTCCATCTCGTTGACAAAGCGATACAGCTCCTCGAAATCCTCCTGAGTCTCTCCAGGAAATCCGCTGATCAGTGTGGTACGTAAGCAGATATCGGGGATTTTCTCCCGAAGTTTCCCAATGATAGCACGAAGCTCTGCCTGGTCAGTACGTCTGCCCATTCGTTTCAACACATTGTCGGAAGCATGTTGGATGGGAATATCCAGATAGTTACATACCTTGGGTTCTGCTGCAATAGCATCGATCAGTTCATCCGTGATCTCCTCAGGATAGCAATATAAAATACGGATCCAATAAATACCGGGAATCTGCGCCAGTTCATGCAAAAGTCTGGGCACTCCTTTTTTACCGTACAGATCCATACCGTACAGCGTGGTCTCCTGTGCTACCAGGATCAGCTCCCGTACGCCCTTGTCCGCAAGTTCTCTGGCTTCTTTTAACAGACTTTCCATGGGGACGCTGCGGTAATTGCCCCTGACCTTCGGAATAATACAGTAGGTACAGTGTTTGTCACAGCCTTCTGCAATTTTCAGATACGCAAAATGTCCGCCTGTAGTGACAACGCGGTTGGTCTCTGTCACAGGGGCGGCATTAATATCTTCATAATGGTTCTGTTTCTGTCCTGCCAGAATCTCCTCCAGAGCGGCCACGATCTCATCGATGGCAGTAGTTCCGATAATGGCATCCACCTGCGGGATCTCCTTCTGGATTTCCTCACGGTAACGCTGTGCCAGACAACCTGCTGCGATCAGTGCTTTGACCTGTCCGCTGTCCTTCAGTTCTCCCATCTGCAGTAATGTATTGATACTTTCTTCCTTGGCATCACCGATAAAGCAGCAGGTGTTTACTACTACTACATCTGCCTCTGCTTCATCGTCCGTGAAGGTATAACCTTTTTCCTGGAGCATGCCAAGCATCTTCTCGGAATCGACAAGATTCTTGTCACAGCCCAGAGATACAAACAATATCTTCATGCGTCTTATGCTTCCTCATCATCACCAAGGATTTTAATCTTACCCTGATTCAGCTCTTCTACTGCGATAGACAGAGGCTTATCCACCTTGGCAGTTACCAGAGGCTCGTCACCTGCGATGATCTGTCTTGCTCTCTTGGCTGTTGCCATAACGATAGAGTAACGGCTGTTGACAACAGGTGCTTCACCGGGTTCTACCTCGCTGTTTACTACTTTCATTAAATCGGTATAAGAGGGATGTAACATTTTATTTTGCTCCTTTCGCGAAACCTTTCAGTTCCTCTCTGATCTCTGTGATAAATTCTACACGACGGGACGGTACATTTTTCGCTGCTTCCACATACTTCTGTACTTCTGCAGCACACACGTCCAGATCATCGTTCACTACTATATAATCATAGGCATCCATGCCTTCTGATTCTTCATAAGCCCGGGACAGTCTCTGTGCGATCACATCGGCTGTCTCGGTTCCTCTGCCCACCAGTCTCTTCTGCAACTCTTCTGCACTGGGAGGGGTAACGAACAGTAACAGGCTCTCCGGGAACTGCTCCTTGATCTTCATGGCTCCCTGAATCTCGATCTCTAAGATCACATCCTTGCCTGCCTGCATCTGCTCTTCCACATATGCTTTCGGTGTTCCGTAATAATTGCCGCAATACTGAGCATACTCGATAAATCCGTTTTTTGCAATATTTTCTTCAAATTGTTCTCTGGTGCGGAAGAAATATTCTCTTCCGTCCTGTTCTCCTTCACGCGGTCCTCTGGTAGTCATGGAAATGGACAACGCATAATTGTCATATTCCGATAACAGCTTTTTCACCAGTGTTCCTTTGCCGGCTCCGGAGAATCCGGAGATTACCATCAATATTCCCTTATTCTGCATCTTCTCTGTCCTCTTTTTCCTCTTCCGGCCACAGTGCCTGTGCTCTTCCCGCGATTGTCTCGGGAAGCAGTGCCGACAGAACGACCTGACTGTTCTCCATGACCAGTACCGCTTTCGTCCTCCGTCCCTGTGTGGCGTCGATTGCCTGTCCCGTCTCTTTTGCCTTCTGCACCAGGCGTTTGATGGGTGCGGCCTCCGGGCTGACGATGGCGATGATCTTATCCGTATTCACAATATTTCCAAATCCCACATGGATCAGTCGGTTCATTGTATCGCCTTTCGTGGCTATTCAATATTCTGTATCTGCTCTCTGACTTTTTCGATCTCGGTCTTGAGCTCAATCGCACAGTTGGAGATCTCCAGATCGTTGGACTTGGACAGGATCGTGTTGGCTTCGCGGTTCATCTCCTGTGCCAGAAAATCCAGCTTTCTTCCGATACTGCCACCGGCTGCCAGCGTACTCTTCGTGGTCTCGATATGGCTGCGCAGTCTCACCAGTTCCTCATCTACGCATACCTTATCTGCGAAGATCGTCACCTCGGTCAGAAGTCTTCCTTCATCTACTGTAGTATCGCCCAGCAGTTCCTTCACCCGGTCTTCCAGCTTCTGGCGGTACTCGCAATGATCTGGGGAGAACGTTCCGTAATGAAATCCACCAGCTTCAGCATGCCGTCCAGTTTCGCGATCAGATCATCCCTAAGATGTTCCCCTTCGGTGATCCTGGTCTGTACAAACATCTCGCAGGCACCCTTCAGGGCTCTCTGCAGTTCTTTCCACAGTTCTTCCTCATCGATGTCCTGTTCTTCCATCACAAATACATCCGGATACTTGGACAAAGTGGACACTCGGATATCGCAGTCTAAGTCAAAATCACTGGCCATCTGCTTCAGGTATCCCAGATACTCCGCCGCCAGTTCCTTGTTGTAACGGACATTGGACGTGTTCTCGGAAAAATCCTCGTAGGTAATGAACAGATCTACTTTACCTCTGGAAATATAATTCTTCAGTTCACTGCGGATCGCAGATTCAAAGAAATTCAACTTCTTCGGCATTTTGATGTTCACATCAAGGTAGCGATGATTCACAGACTTCATCTCTACGGTAAACTTTCTGTTATTCTCGGCAGTTTCACATCTGCCAAATCCCGTCATACTCTTGATCATAGCTTCTCCTTCGGCATCATGGTCTGAACCTGTGCTCCATACAGCATACCCATGAGAATAGTTTCAATAACATCATCGTAATGATGTCCTAAGGCTATCTTATTACAGCCCAGCTCCTTCGCCTTGCTGTAGAGATATCCTCGTCTCATTCTGGCACACAGGTAGCATGGGGATTTCTCCACCTCGTACACTGCGTCAAATATTTCTGTTTCAAATACTGTAATAGGCACGCCCAACATTCTTGCATTCTTCTCAATTACCTTACGGGTCACCTCGCTGTATCCCGGATCCATAACCAGAAATACCAGTTCAAACGGGAATTTATTGTGCCTCTTCAACTCCTGGAACAGCTTCGCCATAAGCATGGAATCCTTACCTCCGGATATACATACGGCCTGCTCACACGGATCATGTGATCAGACGGGATCCCTCCTGTGACTGCTGTAAGGTTCTATGGTTCCATGCCGCAGTAGAATGATCCTCAGTCCCCGCATACCGCCAGAAGCTCCGTCAGCTGTGCCTGAAGCTCTGTCAGGCTGTCACACTTTTTGTCTACCAGCGCAAGAATCTCTTCTGTGGGCGGCAGCTGGTCCGGCACCATCACAGTATATAAGCCTGCCGCATAGGCGGACCGGATACCGTTGAAGGAATCCTCCACAGCCAGTGCCTGTCCGGGTGCAACCCCAAGCTCCTCGCATGCCTTCAGATAAATATCGGGTGCAGGCTTGCCATGCTCCACCATGTCGCCGCAGATAATTTTCTGAAAATAAGATGTGATACCCGCTCTGTCCAGATGCTCCATAACTGCCTCTTTTTCGCGTGGAAGGAAGCAAGTGCTACGGGAATACCCTGCTTTTTTAAATACTCCAGGATCTCATGTACGCCCGGCTTCTCCGGAAGGCCATCCCGTTCTTCCTTTTCCTTAAATCTACGGCTGCAGTCCTCATGCAATTCTTCAAAGGAGATGTCAATGCCCTGCTCTGCCTTTGCTGCCTCGAACACTTCCTTCGTGCCCTGCAGTGTCCTTCCGATACAGGCTTTGGAAATCTCGTCCACATTTTTAAGGCCCCTGGGCTCCGCCGCTTCTCTCCAGCACTCCATATACATCCTCTCGGTATCAAAGAGGACACCGTCCATATCAAATATCACTGCGGTTATTGTTTCTTCATAATTCTCCTCACATCCAGAGCACCATCGGATTGTTACCCATACCGATGATCCCCATCATTTTGCGCGTAAATAGTAATCGATGATATCTGTCTCTTCCATGGAAATATAAGTTCCGTACATGGCTATGTTGCAGCACAATACCCTGCTTCCCGCAGGGTAGATCATCTCATATCCTTTAGACGAAGCCAGCCCCGGATATCTGTCATCCGCTCTTCCGTAGGAAAAATAAGCAGCGGAATTACCTATCTTCAAAGGTTTCTGGTGCCCCAATCCCTCCGGCGATCAGAGCCTCGTCCTTTTTCCATTCAAAAAAGCTCCAGTTCTTTTTCTCTCCGAGTTGCCTTGGTTCTCTGCTTCGTTCCGTCAGCAGAATCTTACCCTGTGTATTTAAAAATGTCAATGCTCCCGTCTTTTTATCCACACGGATCTGGGCATATCCCGCTGTAATTTCCACCAGGGAAGGATTCTCCCGCACCGTGCATCTGAGGTCTCCTGCTGCCGTCACCGCCGCTTTCGGGAATTCACGACACTGCCCTTTGGCAAAACAAATCCGGAACAGATCCACCGCAAGGGGTGTGATCCGCAAGGTTCCGTAACTACTCAAAAGATCCACATAGCCCTTGCCCTTCATGACCATGCGCACAGCGCAGTCGATCCTGGAATGTCCGGCGGGCATCAGTGTTTTGGCATCCGGCATATCGCCGTACTCGCCGTTATTTTCTACCATCCGCGGCTCCTGTCTGCCGGTTGCTCTGCCAGCATTGCCGTTTCCTGCCCCGTATACTTTCGCAGGTGACGGCTGTCCCGTCCGCCTCGATTCAGGTCCCCCTGACTTTCCTGCTTTCTTCGGTGCAGCGCCGTCTGTTGTCCCCTGACTGTTTCTTGTCACGATGATCTTCTTTGGGCCGTAACGCTCTCTGGCCACACGTTCCTTTTCCGCTTCCTGTGCCCTCTGTCTGTAGATCTCTTCTTTTGTCTTCTCCGACTCTGCCTGTTTTACCACCGTTTTCACCGGCTTCTTCTGGGCATCTGCGGCAAGGCGCATTCTCTGCTTCTGCTCTGGGGATACCGGATCTACGATCAGTCCGGTGAGTTTCCCCCGGTACAGCACCGTCAGTTCATGCAGGGCTCGGGTGGCTGCCACGTACAGCTGCTTCACATACCCGTCTTCCACCGGGTAATCTTCCTCCGAAGCGTTGAAGATCAGTACTGCATCGAATTCCAGACCTTTGGTGTATTTTAACGGAAGCACCATGACGCCCTCGCCGATCTCCCATTTTCCCGCATCTCCGGTATTCAGTTCCACGCTGCCCTGTAAGGCTGCTGTTACTTTTTCCGCCTCCGCTTCGTCAATGCAGACCACGGCAATGGTGTCCAGTCCCTTGCTCTGCCATGCTTTGATGATCTGCTCCGCCTGTGTCACCTGCTCTGTAAAATCCACACATTTTTTCACCGTGACCGGTTCCCCATGACGTATGATGGGCTCCACCGGATAGACCGGAAAGCTTCCGTGATACAGAATGTCCGTGGCAAACTCCGAGATTTCCACCGTGTTACGGTAGCTTTTCTGCAAAATGCCGAAATAATCAAACTCTCCGGGCAGCATCAATTTCCGCAGTTCCGTCCAGTCGTTGAGACCGTAGCGGTCGGAAATATTCTGGGCCACATCTCCCATGATCGTATAGGTACATTTGCTCAGACAATATTTTAAAGACGCATAGGCCATCATGCCGAAATCCTGGGCTTCATCAATCACCACATGCCCCGCCTCCCGGATCACCGTGTCCTCCTTGATGCGCTTGTAGAGGTAGGCCATGGCCGCCAGATCATAGACATCGTAGCCACCTTCCGGCACCTCGACCGTGAAATCTTTCTCCTGCTCTTCCTTCAGGAACTGTTCGTAGAGTTCCGCCACAGAGCCCTTCCATTCCCTTTTTCCGAAATAGGTCTCATAATAATGCTTGAGCTTCTGCTTTTCCGGCTGGGTATAGGAATAATATTTTCCGCTCAGCTCATTTTCCAGCCGTGCCATCAGATAATCCGTCAGTCTGCTGATTTTGTCCGCCCGGGACAGATCCTTTGTCTCTTTCAATAAGCGTGCAATGGTGGCCCGGTCCAGCAGCACTTTGCCAGTCTTTTTCGATCACCACGTCCTCTCTGGGTATCGCGCGGTATTCGTAACGCAGGCAGAAATTCTCCAGCTCCTTAAACCAGACAAGAGTTCCCTTCACCGCCGGGGTCACACCTTTTACCACCGGCTTGATCTGCCAGGACTTGTCCCAGTCCTCGTACAAAAAGCCTTACGAACAACTGCTCCATGGTCATCTGGGAGACACCGTAAACATTCAGTTCCGGCAGCACTCCCGTTATATAGTTTAAGAGCACCTGATTGCTTCCCACAATATAAAAATCTTCCGGTGCAAACTCCTGCTCGTAGTTGTACAGGATGTAGGAAATACGGTGCATGGCCACTGTGGTCTTGCCGGAGCCCGCCGCTCCCTGTACGATCATGTTGTGCTGGGGCTTTTTGCGGATGACTTCGTTCTGCTCCTGCTGGATTGTGGCAATGATCTCGCCCAGCACCGCCTTTTTGTTCCGCGCCAGATATTTTGTCAGCAGTTCATCGTTGGCCACCACATCCGAATCGTAGAAGTCCTTCAGCTCATCATTTTCGATCTCATAGGTGCGCTTCCGCGACAGGGTGATGTCGTATTTTCCCTCCCCCTTTACGGAATAAGAGACATCCCCCAGAGCGGCATCGTAATATACGCTGGCAATGGGTGCTCTCCAGTCGATGACCTCCGGTTCTGCCGGGTTATCCGCAATGACACTTCTGCCGATATAGTAGACCTCGTCTTTTTTCAGTTTTTTGTCCCGGAAATCGATTCTGCCAAAGTAGGGCTTTTTCCTCGCCTGTTCCGCCCGGCGCAGATCCTGATTCACGAACTTGAAGCGGGCATCCGCATTGTGCCACAGGGTCTGGGCTTCCTTGTCGTTCTCATCGAATTCCTCCTGCATGGCATGCAGTTCTTCCGCCAGAGCCTGTACACTCTGCCTGTTGGCATCCACCTTGCGCTGTGCGATCTCTAACGTATGCTGTAATCTTTTTTCCTCATCCTGCCTCGTAATGCCGGGTAAACTGCTCATATTCTCTCCTGTTCAAAACCATAAAAAAGAAAAAGCAAAGGAAGCCTGTCGAAGACTTCCTTTGTATGTATTCTAAATCACATTTTACCAGTCAGAGCCCCAGTCATCGTATCCTGAGTCCCAACTGTCATTGGAATCCCATCCGGAATCCCAGCTGTCATCATCCCAGCTATCGTTATTATCATCGCTGTACTCATAAGGAGTGTAATAGGACGAATCCTCAAAATCCTCATATTCCGCATCGCTGTCATAGCTGTAGGAATCATAGTAACTCTCGTAATCGCTTTCCATCCAGGATTCATCCGGTGCATAGCGCCAGGAATCATTCTCCCATTCGTACCAGTTCCCGGAATAATAGTAATAGTTCTGATCCTCATAGGTGTAATAGCCGTTATCCGGTCTGTTGTCAATCTGCCAGATAGAATAGGCGCTGTAAAAATCGCCACCAGAGACAATGACTGCCATGATCAGGCAGAAAATTGTCAGAACCGTTTTTTCTATCTTTTTTGCTCCGGGCTCTTTTCTTATTATAGGCGGTGTAATCTTTGGTTGGGCGGCTGGCAGGTGCCGCAGCTTTCGGCTGCTGGTGCGCCTTCTGTACTGCCACCCTTTCCTTCATCTTCTGGTAAAGTTCGTTGACCGCATAGGCTTCGTCCGATCCCTTGTAGCGTACCGCCCGGGTGCCATCCTCCTTGTTCTTATAGACTACGAAAGTGCCGTCGGTCTCATCCTTGTAAATACCGAAGGCTTTAGCTCCCTTGTAATCCTCACCGATAAAGGTCCGCATTTCCTGTAGCGGAAGGTTCATCTCCTTCGCCCAGGCTTTCAATTCCTCAATGGTCTGAGGCACGCCGTTGGCATGACGGTTATAGTTGTTGTTTACTCCTCCGCAATTCGGGCAGACCTGGTCAAAATCATTGATCCAGCTGCCACACCAGTCGCATTTTATCTTCATGTTCCCCTCCTGAAAATACACGTTGCAATAGTTTCTGTTTTATTGTACCACGTTCTGCACCTGCTGCCAACCTAGGAAATTGCCAATAGAATGCGGCTTTCTCTGAGGGTCTTGCTCTGGTCGTAATCATACTCTATGGTCTGGATACTGACATCCGGAAAACGGGCATGCAGCCGCTGCAAAATCCCCCGCTCGCAGACATGACTGACCAGACATCCGAATGGATGCAGGATCAGCACACTGCCACAGCCTTTTTCCACATATTGTATCACCTCTGCGGCAATCAGCCAGCCGTCACCGGTATTGCAGCCCTCCGCCAGAATCCCCTGCACTTTCTCCTTCAGTTCCGGGAACGGCAGATCCGTCTGGAACCTGTCTGTCTCCCCCGATCACCGTAAGCAGATGTTTTTGTGCCTCACACAACCGGTGGAGCACAAAGGCACAGGCTTTCGCCATGACGGGATTGCGCTGGTACTTTTTCTGCCTTATACCGCTCTGTATCCACCAAATACAGACAGTAGTTGACGAAACCACCACTGTAAGGCTCCATTCCCTGCCGGAGCAGAAAACTTTCGATATCATCATTTCCCAGTTTCGAACATTTCATATAGATCTCACCGGTGATGCCGACTCTCTTTTTCTTCCCGGGTTTCACCGGTACCTTCGAAAATACTTCGCAGGCATACCGGTAATTTTTCTCTCTGGTGTGCCGTCCGTTCCTGTGTCTCCGAATGCTCTCGCACAGTTTCTTTTCCACCTGACTGCGGATGCGGTCCGTCTCTCCCGGATTCTGTTCGTAGGGCTTCACCTGCTGGTACAGGCACATGATCAGATCGCCATAGCATCCGGCAGCAATCCCACCGGACAACAGTGACGGAGTAATGCGAAAGCCTGTATGTTTTTCTTCTCCCATGAGGTTCAGGGAGATTACGGGAATCCGGGCATACTCCAGCTGTCCCTGCTCCGCCATGCGGTACAGCACTCTCTGGAGCAGATTGTAGATATTCCCGGCTCTGCAGGCACCACCCGCCTGCGGCTCCATAAAAGCGATCTCCCCGGATCCCGCTCCCCGCTTTCCAGATATTCCAGGAACTGTGCAAGGATCAATACCGTCGGATAGCAATAGTCGTTACTGATATAGCGAAGTGCCAGAGTGCGATCCTTCACCGGGTTCTTTAAAGTCTCGAAGGAATACCCCTCCGCCCGGAATGCCGCCTCCAAAAATACATTCGTGTACTCCAGCATCTCGCACAGCAGGATCGTACGGGTCTTCTTGTCATGA